>Ga0265293_10001031_pt1 | contig 62970 bp, 66 predicted proteins | sample Munlanlewell138R_FD_192505 | JGI IMG/M metagenome (GOLD analysis project Ga0265293, IMG submission 192505) | Leachate microbial communities from a municipal landfill in Southern Ontario, Canada - Leachate well 138R | ecosystem: Engineered > Solid waste > Landfill > Unclassified | place: Canada...
AGCTCAGCGAGGTCAACGCTGCACTCGAAGACCCGACGGTCTGGGACAACCCCAAACGTGCCCAGGAACTGGGCAAGGAGAAGCGCTCGCTCGAAGGCGTGGTGCTGGCCATCGACCGCCTCTCCAGTGAGCTGGCCGACAACACCGAACTGTTCGAGATGTCGGCCGCCGAGGACGACGAGACCGGTCTGCTGACCATCGAGGCCGAAGTGGCCAAGCTCACGACCGAGGTCGAACAGCTCGAATTCCGCCGCATGTTCAGCAACCCGGCGGACCCGCTCAACTGCTTCCTCGACATCCAGGCCGGTGCCGGCGGCACCGAAGCCTGCGACTGGGCCAGCATGCTGCTGCGCCAGTACCTGCGCTATGCCGAGCGCAAGGGCTTCAAGACCACGGTGGAAGACGAAACCCCCGGCGACACCGCCGGCATCAAGAGCGCCACAATCAAGATCGAGGGTGAATACGCCTACGGCCTGCTGCGCACCGAGACCGGCGTGCACCGTCTGGTGCGCAAGTCGCCCTTCGACAGCTCGGGCGGCCGCCACACCTCGTTTGCCTCGGTGTTCGTCTACCCCGAGATCGACGACTCGATCGAGATCGAGATCAACCCGGCGGACGTGCGTGTGGACACCTACCGGGCCTCCGGCGCCGGTGGCCAGCACATCAACAAGACCGACTCGGCCGTCCGCCTGACCCACATCCCCACGGGCATCGTGGTGCAGTGCCAGGATGGCCGCAGCCAGCACTCCAACCGAGACGTCGCCTGGCAGCGCCTGCGCTCGCGCCTGTACGACCACGAGATGCGCAAGCGTCAGGAAGAACAGCAAAAGCTCGAGGACACCAAGACCGATGTCGGCTGGGGCCACCAGATCCGCAGCTACGTGCTGGACAACAGCCGCATCAAGGACCTGCGCACCAACGTCGAAGTCTCCGCCACGCAGAAGGTCCTCGACGGCGACCTGGACGTGTTTATTGAAGCCTCCCTCAAGCAAGGGGTTTGACCATGACATTCCGTGAAGGCCCGGTGACCATCGTGCGCCGAGAAGACTATGCGCCGCCGCCGTTCTGGATCGACACCGTCGATCTCGTCTTCGACCTCGACCCGGCCAAGACCCGCGTCCTCAACCGGATGCGCCTGCGCCGCAACCCCGACGTGGCACCGCAGGCGCTGCGCCTGGACGGCGAGGACCTGAATCTGGCCCGCGTGCTGGTCAACGGCGCCGGCACCTCGTTCCGCATGGACGGCCAGACCCTGGTGCTGGAGAACCTGCCCGAAGGCAACGACCCCTTCGAGCTGGAGATTTTCACGACCTGCGCACCCGAGAAGAACACCCAGCTCATGGGCCTGTACGTGAGCCAGGGCACCTTCTTCACCCAGTGCGAGGCCGAAGGCTTCCGCCGCATCACCTATTTCCTCGACCGGCCCGACGTGATGGCCAGCTACACCGTCACGCTGCGCGCCGACAAGCGCCAGTACCCGGTGCTGCTGTCCAACGGCAACCTGGTCGAGTCGGGTGATCTCGAAGGCCCGGGCAACGAGGGGCGCCACTACGCCAAATGGGTGGACCCGCACCGCAAGCCCTGCTACCTGTTCGCCCTCGTGGCCGGCAACCTGGTCGCGCGCGAGCAGCGCGTGGTCAGCCGCTCGGGCAGGGAGCACCTGCTGCAGGTCTACGTGCGCCAGGGCGATCTGGGCAAGACCGAGCACGCCCTGAGCTCGCTCGTCAAGAGCGTGATCTGGGACGAAGCGCGCTTCGGCCTGTCCCTGGACCTCGATCGCTTCATGATCGTCGCCACCAGCGACTTCAACATGGGCGCGATGGAGAACAAGGGCCTGAACATCTTCAACACGAAGTATGTGCTGGCCAGCCAGGCCACCGCCACCGACACCGACTACGCCAACATCGAGTCGGTCGTGGGCCACGAGTACTTCCACAACTGGACGGGCAACCGCATCACCTGCCGCGACTGGTTCCAGCTCTCGCTCAAGGAAGGCCTGACGGTCTTCCGCGACCAGGAGTTCAGCATGGACCTGTGCACCACGCCCTCGGCCCGCGCAGTCAAGCGCATCGAGGACGTGCGCGTGCTGCGCACCGCGCAGTTCCCCGAGGATGCGGGCCCGATGGCGCACCCGGTGCGCCCCGACAGCTACGTCGAGATCAACAACTTCTACACCGTGACGGTGTACGAAAAAGGCGCCGAGGTCGTGCGCATGATGCAGACCCTGGTGGGCCGCGAGGGCTTCCGCCGGGGCATGGACCTGTACTTCCAGCGCCATGACGGCCAGGCCGTGACCTGCGACGACTTCGCCCAGGCGATTGCCGACGCCAACCCCGACAGCGAACTGGCCCGCCAGCTGCCGGTGTTCAAGCGCTGGTACAGCCAGGCCGGCACGCCGCGCGTGCAGGCCCGTGGCGAATTCGACGCCGCTGCGCACACCTACACGCTCACCCTGACGCAAAGCTGCCCGCCCACGCCCGGCCAGGCGGACAAGCAACCTTTCCTGATCCCTGTCGCGGTCGGCCTGCTCGATGCCCACGGACGCGACCTGCCGCTGCAACTGCAGGATGCCGCAGCCCTCACCCATGGCAACACCCTGGTGCTGTCGCAGGCCAGCCAGCAGTTCGTGTTCACCGGCATCGACGCCGAGCCCGTGCCCTCGCTGCTGCGCGGTTTCTCGGCACCGGTCGTCCTGGCGATGGACCTGTCGGACGCGCAACTGCTGCATCTGCTGGCCCACGACAGCGATCCGTTCAACCGCTGGGAGGCCGGCCAGCGCCTGGCCCTGCGCCGTGCCCTGGCGGCCATCCAGGCCGACGGCGCACCCGCCACCGAGCCGCTCGACGCCGGCTTCATCGAGGGCATGCGCGCCGTGCTGCGGCACCCCACCCTGGACGCCGCCTTCAAGGAACTGGCCCTGACGCTGCCCGCCGAGTCCTACATCGCCGAGCAGCTCGACGTGGTCGATCCGCAGCGCGTGCACACGGTGCGCGAGGCGATGCGCCGCCAACTGGCGCTGGCGCTGCATGCCGACTGGGTCTGGGCCTATGAGGAGCACCACGACAACGGCGCCGCTGGCCCCGGCGCGCTGAGCGCCGGCCGCCGCGCCCTCACCGGCATGGCGCTGACGATGCTGTGCCTGGCCGCGCGCGAGACGAACGAGCCCATCTGGCCCGGCAGGACCTACCAGCGCTTCAAGGACGCGGGCAACATGACCGACCGCTTCAACGCGCTGTCGGCCCTGGTCTCCAGCGGACAGCCGCTGGCCGCACAGGCACTGGAGCGCTTCCACGCCATGTTCAAGGACGAGGCCCTGGTGCTGGACAAGTGGTTCGCCCTGCAGGCCGGCGCGCCCGACCGCGGCGGCGACATCCTGCCGCGCGTGCGCCAGTTGCTGACCCATCCGGACTTCCATCTGCGCAACCCGAACCGGGCGCGCAGCGTGCTGTTCAGCTACTGCAGCGCCAACCCGGGTGCCTTCCACCGCCCCGATGCCGCCGGCTATGTGTTCTGGAGCGAGAAGGTCGTCGAGATCGACGCCTTCAATCCCCAGGTCGCGGCCCGTCTGGCCCGTGCGCTGGACCGCTGGAAGAAGCTCGCCGAGCCCTACCGCAGCGCGGCCCGGGAGGCCATCGCGCGCGTCGCGGCCAAATCCGACCTGAGCAACGATGTGCGCGAGGTCGTGACCCGGGCGTTGGCTGATTGATCCAAAGAGGTACCCATGAGCAACAAGATTTCCCTGACCCGCTATCTGGTCGAACAGCAACGCACGCACGGTCGCATCCCCCCGGAGCTGCGCCTGCTGATTGAAGTGGTGGCACGGGCCTGCAAGCGCATCTCGATCAGCGTCAACAAGGGCGCGCTCGGTGGCGTGCTCGGCAGTGCCGACACCGAGAACGTCCAGGGCGAGGTGCAGAAAAAGCTCGACATCATCGCCAACGAGGTGCTGATCGATGCCAACGAATGGGGTGGTCACCTGGCCGCCATGGCTTCGGAGGAGATGGACAGCATCTATGTGGTGCCCAACCGCTTCCCCAAGGGCGAATACCTGCTGATGTTCGACCCGCTCGACGGCTCGTCCAACATCGACGTGAACGTGTCGATCGGCACCATCTTCTCGGTGCTGCACAAGCACCATGATGACCCCCATGTGATCGACCCCGTGTGCGAGAACGACTTTCTGCAACCGGGGCGCCTGCAGGTCGCTGCCGGCTATTGCGTGTATGGTCCACAGACGACCCTGGTGCTCACGGTGGGGGACGGCGTGGCCATGTTCACGCTCGACCGCGAACAGGGCTCGTGGGTGCTGACGCAGGACCAGGTGAAGATCCCCGAGGACACCAAGGAATTCGCCATCAACATGAGCAACATGCGCCACTGGGATGCCCCGGTCAAGCGCTACATCGACGAGTGCCTGCAGGGCAAGGAAGGCCCGCGCGGCAAGGATTTCAACATGCGCTGGGTTGCCTCCATGGTGGCCGACGTGCACCGCATCCTCACCCGCGGCGGCGTCTTCCTGTACCCCTGGGACAAGCGCGAACCCAACAAGCCCGGCAAGCTGCGCCTGATGTACGAGGCCAACCCCATGTCGTGGCTGGTCGAGCAGGCCGGCGGTGCCGCCACCAACGGCCGCCAGCGCATCCTGGACGTGGCCCCCACCCAGTTGCACGAGCGCGTCAGCGTGATCCTGGGCTCGAAGAACGAGGTCGAGCGTGTGACGCGGTACCACCTCGAAGCCGACATGGCCAAAACGCCGTGCTGAAAATTTGCTAGAATAAAAGGCTAGGCCGGAATAGCTCAGTCGGTAGAGCAGCTCATTCGTAATGAGAAGGTCGGGGGTTCGACTCCTCTTTCCGGCACCATCAGACAAAAGGAAGCCCGCTATCACCCAGGTAGCGGGCTTTTTCTTTTCCGGATCGGTTCATGCAGAGAACCGGCACGGAGACCAAGGGGAAACCAAGGCAGATCCCGAACCGGCGGCACCGCCGCTCCGACTGGCGTGGCGTACCTGCCGGCCAAGGGGTGACACGCCTTTTCGAGCGCGGCGGCAAGGCTGGGCACTGGCCACCCGCGCGTCCGGCGCCGGTCAGCTCAGCGCGGCGTGCATGGCGCGCATCCTGTCCTGGACCTCGGGCACCAGGAAGGCAAAGCGTTGTCGGGTGCGCTCCATCGCCTCCTGCTGCTCGGGCTTCGTGTCGCCGGGCAACCACTCCCAGTGGCTGCCCGCCAGCAGGTTGGCGATGTAAAGGACTTCATTGAGGTTGCGTGGATTCCGGTCCATGACACGGGGGACGTCGTGCTCATGGACGGCTTCAATGATCGAGGCGGGCAGGCCCAACGCATCCAGCACGTTTTCTCCGATGGACTCGTGCCAGCCCAGCACCAGCTCCACCAGTGCGCTGTGGTCGTTGCGGTACTCTTCGTACTGGCTGGCCCGGTAGAAAAGGTAGTAGATGCCGATGTCGTGCACCAGGCCGGCGAGCATGGCGGCCTCGGGGTTCAGGTGTCCCACATGCCGGGCCACGGCCTGCGCCAGCAAGGCCGTGCGGATGGAATGTTCCCACGTGAGCTTGGCATAGCGGCTGAACGGTTTCAGATTGCCCGCCTTCATGATCTGGTCCATCGCCACACCCAGCGACACGCTTCGCGCCTGCTCCAGGCCCAAGGCCTGGATCGCGCGCTGCAAGGTGGCCACCGGTGATCGCTCTTCGCCATCGCCTGCGTCACCCGCCTGCGCGTTGGCCAGCTTGACCAGACGGCTCGCGATCACGGGCTCCATGGCGACCGCCCGGGTGAATTTCTCCAGGGTGAGGTCCGGCTGCATCAGGATGTTGCGCATCCGGATGGCCAGGTCCAGGCTCGTGGGGAAGCTCATTTCGCCCGACAGATCCTGGGCCAGATCGGCCAGCAGGCGCATGTGCAAGGCCCGGTGGTCGCCGGAATCGGTTTGTGAAGAAAGAGGGTCGGACATGACGTGATCCTGGTGCACGGTAGGCTGAAGGGCATGCGGCGGCGGCAGCACCGCCGACGCCGAGTCTCCGGCGCCAGCAAAAAGCCCCGGCTCTGATGAGTCGGGGCCTTCAGGCGGGGAGGGAAACCGGCGGCTGTGCCAGCTCAGTCCGGATTGGCCAGCAGGCGGTAACCCTTGCCACGCATGCAGTGGGCCACAAGACCGTCCCTTTCGTCCTTGTCCACCTTGCTCAGCCCCACCTGGAACTTGCATTCGGACAGCTCGGTGTAGGCGTCATCGGCCGTGGCGCCGGGCTTGTGCCAGAAAGGCTTGGGGCCGCTGGCACAGCCGGCCAGCACCAGGGCGGCCGCCGCAGCACCGATCGCGATCTTGATAGAAGTCATGACGGATATCCAGAAATGAGAGAACAGTTGATCCGAGCATAACAAACCCGGATGGTTCCCCGGCGCCGTCAGGCCGCCAGCCCGGGGTTGCCCTCCATGCCGATGATCCTGGGCGTGTTGATTTTCACGTTCTTGATCACCTTCTTGTTGCGCAGGTACCCCGAGACCACGTCCCAGATCGGCTCGCCCTGCACCCCCTCCTGCACCGAGGCCCAACCGGCGACCTTGTAGGTCTTGTCGGCTTCGACCGGCTTGCCCCGCAGCGTCATCTGGTTGATGCGCTGGCCCATGGGCGCATTGGGCGTGATGGTGTACTGCATGCCGCCCACGCGCACCATGTCGCCACCCTGCTGGTAGTAGGGGTCGGGGTTGAAGATGTTGTCGGCCACATCTTCCAGGATGCCCTTGATCTGCTCGCCGGTGAACTCGTTGAGTGTGGTGGCCGGGTAGGTCATGGCCATCTGGTCCATCATGCGCTCGTAGGTGATGGTGTCGCCCGGCAGCAGCGAGGTGCCCCAGCGCACGCCCGGCGAGAAGGCCATGTCGGCCCCCTTGACCTCCATCAGCGCATCGCAGATGAGCTGGTCCCACGAACCGTTGAAGTTGCCGCGGCGGTAGAGCAGGTCCTCGGTGACGGCCAGCTTTTCCTCCAGCTTGTTCTTGTAAGGCGCGCGCACCTGGTCGATGTAGGCCTGCATGCCGGGATCGGCCGGCAGCAGGTTGGAGAACACGGGCAGCAGCTTGTAGCGGAAGTCCTGCACCTTGCCGCCGCGGACGTCGAAGTCGAGCACGCCCAGGAACTTGCTGTTCGAGCCCGCGTTGGTCACCAGGGTCTGGCCACCGCCGTTTTTCACGATGGTGGGCGCCGGCATGCCATCGTGCGTGTGACCGCCCAAAATGGCATCGATGCCACGCACGCGCGAGGCCATCTTGATGTCCACGTCCATGCCGTTGTGCGACAGCACCACCACGACCTGCGCGCCCTCGCCGCGGGCCTGATCGACCACCGTCTGCATGTGTTCGTCCTGGATGCCGAAGGTCCAGTCGGGCACCATGTAGCGCGGGTTGGCGATCGGTGTGTAGGGGAAGGCCTGGCCGATGACGGCGACCTTCACACCGTTCATCTCGCGCATCGCATAGGGCTTGAACACCAGGTCCTCGAAATCGGTGGTCTTGACGTTCTGGGCCAGGAATTCGATGTGCCCCTTGAAGTCCTTTTCCACCACTTCCTGCACCCGCTGGGCACCGAAGGTGAATTCCCAGTGCGGCGTCATCATGTCCACGCCCAGCAGCTTGCAGGCATCCACCATGTCCTGGCCGTTGGTCCACAGCGAGGTGGCCGAGCCCTGCCAGGTGTCACCGCCGTCAAGCAGCAGGGCATGCGGGCGGCTGGCCTTGAGCTGCTTGACCAGCGTGGCCAGGTGCGCAAAGCCGCCCACCTTGCCGTAGGTGCGCGCGGCCTGCGCAAAATCGAGGTAGGTGAAGGCGTGTGCCTCGTGCGTGTTCGGGCGGAAACCGAAATGCCTGAGCAGGTTTTCACCCACGATGTGCGGCGGCCGGCCCAGGGCATCGGCCACCCCGATGTTCACACTGGGCTCGCGAAAATGGATCGGGGTGAGCTGGGCGTGGCAATCGGTGAAGTGCAGGAAGCTGACATTGCCGAACCTGGGCACGTCGTAAAGGCGCTCACCAGCGCCCGGCCCGGCCGCCAGGACATCGTCGTGGGACAAGGCCATGCCGGTGGCACCGGCCACGGCCAGCACCTGCATGAATTCGCGGCGGCTGAAGCTCATGAATATTCCTTCTCAATTGAATACTGATATATGGAGACAAAAGGCGTGACCCACCATCCTCCCGAACGGTGGGCCAGCACCGGGCGGGTACCGTGGCCCCGCCCTTCCCCGCTCATTTGTTGACGGGCGACTGCGGGTCCAGCAGCAGGGCCATCACGTGCTTGAGCTGCTGCTCATTCAGGATGCCGTGGTGCCCCACGCGCGGCATCTGCGAGCAGGCGCTGTAAGCACGCGCATTCCATAGCTTGCCCCAGGTGTACTCGATGATGGGCTTGGCCTCGGGGCTGTCCGGGTTGGCCACGCCACGCAGCTTGCCGTAGTTGTAGAGGCTGGTGCCGATCGTGCCGAAGGAAATCTCTTCCTTGCTGATCTGGTGGCAGTTGTAGCAGTTGCCGCCATTGACCGTCTTGTCGTTGTCGGACCAGGTCAGGCCGCGGCCGCTCTGGGCGATTTTCTCGCCCTCCTTCCAGTCGCCCAGAAACTTGCCGTCCGAGGGCCACTTGATGGTCTTCATGGCGGCCTCCTGGATGGCGGCCGCGGTCTTTTCGTCGATCGGCTGACCAGCGACATCGGCGGCCGAGCAGAGCCGGTTGGCCTCGTCCTGCACCAGGCGGTCGACCTTGGCAATGCCCCGGTCCTGGAACGATGCCTTCACCACCTCGGCGGTGATGCGGTCATAGTCGGCCGAGCCGGGTGAAGAGGTGCAGGCCCCCAGGCCGAGCGCCAGGGCGGGTGCCGCCACCAGCGTGGCGAATGTCGTCTTGTGCATCTGTTTTCTCCTCTCGCCTCAGCGCTTGATGGCGGGCACGATGGACTTGGCGCCCTTGGCGTTCACACCCATGTAGACACCGAGCGCGATGGTCGCATCGCTGCCGAACTTGGGTTCGGGAAAGCGTTGCTGGCGGTAGCAATCGTTCAGACGGTGCTGCATGCCCCACATCTGGGCGTTGGACACCCGGTAGGCCGGCCAGGCGGCGAAACCGATACCGTCGCCCGGGTTTTTCGTCAGCTCGGGCAAGTCCTGCAGGCGGATGCGCTTGCCCGCCTGGCCGTGGCAGGTGGCGCAGGAGAAATCGTGCGGGCCACCACGCATGAAGAACAGCCGCTTGCCCACTTCGTACATGGTCTTCTCCTGCTCGGTGGCGTTCGGCAGGTTGAAGCGCATGCCCTTGGACTGAGCCGCCACATAGGTGGCCAGCGCGGTCAGATTGGCCATCTCGCCCCTGCGGAAGGGGGTCTTGCGGATCTCCTCGGCATTGAAGCCCTGCAGCGTTTCCATGCAGGTGAGCAGGCGCGATTCCAGATCCTGGACACGGCCGGTGTCCTTGAAGTAACGCGGCATCTGCACAAAGGCCCCTTTGAGCACGCCGGGACCCAGGCCCAGGTCGCACTGCTCCAGCGTGGCGTTCTTGGGCCCGCGCTTTTGTGCCCAGAGCTCCTCGCCCTTCATCTCGAACAGCTCGGCCGGGTTACCGTCCTCGAGCATCTCGCGGTACTTGGCAATGCCCTCGGCGGTCGCGTCCTGGGCCCAGGCCTGGCCCTGGGCCAGCACCGCGCCCACCGCGGTCAACGCCAGCAGATGTCGTTTCATCGGTGTCTCCTCGTTGTGGTTAGAAATCAAAACGGCCAGCAACTTGCGTAGCTGGCCGCGTCAATCCACGCGCCGCCTCAGGCGACCGTGGCTTCGTCGGTGCGGGTGTCGCCTTTGTTGTCGACCCACTTGACGACGACCTTGTCACCCTTGGCGCCGCCCTTGAACTTGAAGGACAGGAAGGGGTTTTGCGAAACGGCACCACTGAACAGCGCGGTGAGCACCGTCTTGCCATTGTGGGTGGCCTCGACGTCCTGGATGAAATGGGCCGGAATCGTCGCGCCGGAGGCGTCCTTGCGGGTGCCGGGCTCCATCGGGTGGGACATCAGCACGCGGACGGTAACTTCATCGCCGGCGGCGGCGGCGCGGATGCGCATCGGATCTGCCATGGTGAACTCCTGGAAATTCTTTGATGATGTGGTCGTGTGAGGGTACGCGCTGGGGCATCAGCCGCCGCAGCCGCCCAGGGTGACCTTCGTCTCCTTGGTGGCGGAGTACAGCTTGCCGTCGGCCTTGACCACAGCGACGACGTTGGTGCTCTGACCGAACTTCAGACGGGTCTGCACATCGGGCACGGTGCCCGCCGGCAGGATGAAGCCGGCCGCCAGCGGCGTCGGGTTCTTCTCGACGATCAGGTAGATCTCGGTCGTGTTGGGCAGCTTGCTGCTGGCACCCACGGGGACCACGGCGCCGTTTTCGGCGATGTCCGGGGCCACCACCGTGACCTGGTCGCTGACGGCGGGCTGTCCGCCCAATGCCTTGAGCGCGTCTTCCAGGGTCTTGACCTGGAAGCTGGCACGGTCAACGGCGGCCTGCGCCTGGCTTTGTGTCACCAGCCCCAGAGAAATCAGGGTGGCAAATGCGCCGGTGGACTTCAGCGCGGTGCGGCGGGAGGGGTTCATGCGGTACTCCTTGCAATGAATGAGGAACGAGAGTTTATTGGTCCGGTGCCCCGGCCAGAACCCAGCTGGCCAGCAGCTTGAGTTCGTCGTCCTTGAGCGTCGGCTGTGCCGGCATGGGTACGGGGCCATACATGCCGGAGCCACCGCTTCGGATGCGGGCCGACACCTTTTCCAGGGCGTCGGCCTGGCCCTTGTGCTTGGCGGCCACTTCCTTGTAGGAGGGACCAACGAGTTTCTTGTCGGCTGCATGGCAAGCCAGGCAGGCGCTTTTCTGGGCCAAGGCCTTGGCCGCGGTGGCGTCCACCGCTTGCGATGCCGTGGCCACCAGCAGAGCCGAAGCTGCCACCATCGCGGATTTCAGGTTCATGTTCACAGCCTAGTGTCTCCTTGGTTGTAAGGGTATCGGGGTTTACGATTGCTTGCTGATATGCAGATGTATTTGCTTATTGATTATTTGGCGCCACCGGCGATCCATTCGGCGATGGTTCTGGCATCGGCCTCGCTGATCTGCGGTTGCGGGGGCATCGGCACGGCACCGTAGATGCCCGAACCACCCGACTGGATCTTGCCCACCAGATAGGGCACCAGATCGGCCTTGCCCTGATGCTTGGCCAGTACCTCGTTGAAACCCGGGCCGACGATCTTGCTGTTGATGCCATGGCAGGCCGTGCAGGCATTGCTGCCCAGCAGAGCCTTGGCATCCGCCCCCCCGCCAGCGGGTGCAGCGGCCACCACGGTGACCTTGGGTGGCGGCGCGGAGCCCACCGGTGCCGATGGCGGCGGCTGGGTGGTATCGGCACCCCGGATCGGGCCGATCACGCGGTTCTGCTCCTGGATGTTGCCGTGCGCATCGCGTGCGAAGTCCGGCAGCGAGGACCGGACCTTGGAATCGACCGGGCAATCCTTCATGCAGGCGACGTTCTTCACATCACCCTTGCCGCTCACTTTCCACAGGGGCTCGTGGAACACCATGCCGTTGCGGTTGGGCATGCGCTTTTGCACTTCGGCGATGTTCTGGTCGCTCAGAACGTAGTCCGGCGGCACCACATCCGCCAGGCTCAGGATGTAGGCCAGCACGCCGTAGACCTCGTCGGTCGAGAGCGTCTTGGGTGCATTCCAGGGCATGGCGCGGTTGATGTAGTCCCACAGCGTCGACACCGTGGCCACCTTCATCATCGTGGTCTTCTGGGGAAAGGTCGAACCCAGTTCCAGATTCTTCACACGGCCCCGTTCGATGTCGGCCTGGGTGGTGCCACCCACGATCGGCGTGAACACCTCGTTGGATTCGCCAAAATCACCGTGACAGGCCGCGCATTTGCCGATCCACACTTCCTCGCCCATGCTCACCGAGCCGGAGCCCTTGGGCAGGCCCTTGAAGTCGGGGCGGACATCGATGTCCCAGGCTTTCACCTCTGCCGGGGTGGCATCGCGGCCAATGTCGTGCCAGGGCGTCGCCTGGGCCCATGCGGCCGGGCCTGCCGCCAGCGCAAAAAGTGTGGCGGCGCAAAGCCGGGCGAGAGTGCGGCGGGGATAGGTCATTGTCATCATCAGTACACCTGCACGTTGGAGACTTCGCCGTTCTCGGACACCAGCCAGCTCTGGATCGCGTTCTGGTGGTAGATGGAGCGGGTGCCACGCACGGCCCGAAGCTGGTTGATCTTCGGCTGCACATAGCCCGTGCTGTCGATCGCACGGCTTTGCAGCACGGCGGGCTTGCCGTCCCACACCCAGTCGATGTTGAAGCGGGTCAGCGCCTTCGGCAGGACCGGCCCCTCCAGGCGCGCGGTGCGCCAGTTGCGGCCGCCATCGACGCTCACATCGACGCGCTTGATGGTGCCCCGGCCCGACCAGGCCAGACCGGTGACGTTGTAGTAGCCCTTGTCCAGCAGCATCTGGCCACCCGAGGGCGTGGTGATCACGCTCTTGCACTCCTGGATACCGGTGTACTGGCGGTGCGTACCATCGGGCATGTGGTCGATGTAGTGCACGGCTTCGTCCTTGGTGGCCCACTTCTGGTCGCCCACCTCGATACGACGCAGGTACTTGACCCAGCTCACGCCCTGCACGCCCGGCACCACCAGGCGCAGCGGGTAACCGTTCTCGGGGCGCAACATCTCGCCATTCATGCCCCAGGCCACGATGCAGTCGTCCATGGCGCGTTCGATGTCAATGGTGCGCGTCATCGACGAGCCGTCGGCACCCTCGGCCAGCACGTAGCGGGCCTTCTTCTTGTCGTAGCCGCACATCTCCAGCAACGTCGACAGCAGGACCCCCGTGAATTCCGAACAGCTCACCATGCCGTGCGTGTACTGCACCGAGGGCAGGGCCACGTTGCCCCACTCGGGCGCCGAATTGGCGCCGCACTCGATGAAATGGATGCGCGAGACGCTGGGCAGGCGCATCAGGTCGTCCATGGTGAAGACGCGCTCGCGCTGGACCATGCCATTGATCATCAGCCGGTGCTTGGACGGATCGATGTCCCACCAGCCCTGGTGGTGACGCTCGAAGTGCAGGCCGCTGGGCGTGATGATGCCGAACAGGCCCTGCAGCGGCGTGAAGCTCACCGAGGCCTGGGGCACACGGGTCAGGCCCGGGCTCTGCCGGCGCTGCAGGTTGGATTCCCATTTGCTGGGCTTGCCGTATGGGTCGGTGGCCACGGCCTGACCCAGGCCGGTGCTGTGCTCGGGCAGCCGGAGGATCACATCCTCGCCCTCATCGCCTGCCGCCAGGGCACGCGTGGTCGCCGCGGCCGAGGCAGCCACGCCGGCGCCCATGGCCAGGGCCTTGCCCATGAAGCGGCGGCGCGCCTTGCGCGCCTGTTCCAGTTGCTCCGCACTCAAATGGTTTTCGGGCGCCGGGAGGACACGCCCGATGACGTCGCTCAGGTCTTTGGACACTTGCTGGTTTCCTTGTATTGGCCTTGGTGGGAGCCCGACGCCACGATGGCGAACCGCATCGGGAATGCCTGTCACGGCCATGGCTGGCGAATGGCACCGAAATATATCATTGATTGCGCATATACATATAAGCAAAAACCCTGAAGGCTAGAACGCCCTTCGCGCAGGTTCCGCACCTGGGGGCTCATACCCTTAGGGGTTATTCCGGTATCTGGCGCTGCACCAGCGGTGCTAGCATCAATCATCGAAGCATGCGCAATGACTGATCAATTAAGATGCTCGGTTCTGCTACAGTTTTTGCGTTTTTTCCACCACCACGACGGAGACGATGATGATCCGAACAAAGCAATGGCTGCTGGCCTGCACCCTGGGCGCCGCGGCCCTGGGTGCCCAGGCTCAGGTCAGCCAGGTCAAGGTATGGGCGGCCGCGTGCGCCAACTGCCACGGAACCGACGGCCGCGCCCAGCCGGGCATGGAGGCGCTCGCAGGCAAGGACAAGGACGACCTGCTGCAGAAACTGCTCGACTTCAAGTCCGGCCGCAAGCCCGCGACCATCATGCACCAGCTCTCCAAAGGCTACACCGACGAGCAGCTGACCCAGATCGCCGCCTACTTCGCCGGACAGAAAAAATAACCGTGAGGAGCCCCAACATGAAACGTCGTCAATTCGTTCAAACGCTCGGCGCCGGTTCGGCCGTCGCCGGGCTGGGTCTGCTCGGTGGCTGCGCCACGGGTGGCGGCAGTGGCGCCAAGGTGGTGGTCATCGGCGGCGGCTACGGTGGCGCCACGGCCGCCAAGTACGTGCGGATGTTCTCCGACTACAGCATCGACGTGACCCTGGTCGAGCCGAACGCCGCCTTCGTGTCCTGCCCGATCTCCAACCTCGTGCTCCAGGGCAGCAAGACCATCACCGACATCACCACGCCCTATGACAATCTGAGCAAACGCCATGGCGTGAAGGTGGTGCGCGACATGGCCGCCAGCATCGACCCCGAGAAGCGCATTGTCAAGCTGGCCGGCGGCGCCGAGCTGCCGTACGACCGCCTGATCCTCTCGCCCGGCATCGACTTCATGTGGGACACCCTGCCCGGCATGGCCAAGGAAGGCGCCAAGGACAAGGTGCTGCACGCGTGGAAGGCCGGCCCGCAGACCGTGGCGCTGCGCAAGCAGCTCGAAGCCATGCCCGATGGCGGCGTGTATGCGCTGTCGATCCCGCTGGCACCCTATCGCTGCCCGCCCGGCCCTTACGAGCGCGCCTGCATGGTGGCCAACTACTTCAAGAAGGCCAAGCCCAAGAGCAAGGTCGTCATCTTCGACGCCAACGACGACATCACCTCGAAGAAAGGCCTGTTCACCAAGGCCTGGAACGAGCACTACAAGGACATCATCGAGTACCGTCCGAAGCACAAGGTGGTGGATGTGGACGCGGCCACCAACACGCTGAAGTTCGAGTTCAACGACGACTTCAAGGCCAGCGTGGCCAACGTGCTGCCCACCATGCGCGCGGGTGACATTGCCGTCAAGACCGGCCTGGCCACCGCCAACGCGCGCTGGTGCGAGGTGGACTTCCTGACCTTCGAGGCCAAGGCCGCCAAGAACATCCACGTGCTCGGCGACTCGATCCAGATCGCGCCGGCCATGCCCAAGTCGGGCCACATGGCCAACCAGCACGGCAAGACCTGCGCCGCGGCCGTGGTGTCGCTGCTGCAAGGCAAGGAGCCGCCGCAGTTGCCGATCTACGCCAACACCTGCTACAGCTTCGTCACGGAAGAGGACGTGGTGCACGTGTCGAGCGTGCACCGCTACGACGCCGAGAAGAAGACCATGCTGCCGGTGCAGGGCGCGGGCGGGCTGTCCTCGGCCGCGAGCGAGCTGGAAGGACGCTACGCCCTGGCGTGGGCCCGCAACATCTGGGCAGATTCGCTGGCCTGATGCCCGAATGCCCCGGCCTGCGCCGGGGCTTTTTCTGGATCACAAATATCAGTCCAGGATCATGCAATGAATATTCATCCGGTGAACCTGAAGAAACCCCTTCTCATCGCGGCCGCTCTTTGCCTGGCCAGCAGCGTCTGGGCACAGGCCGACGAGGCGCGTGCGAAGAAGATCGCCAACGGCTCGTGCTTCCTGTGCCATGGTGCGCACGGCGAATCGACCAGCGAGATTTTCCCGCGCCTGGCCGGCCAGCACGCCGAATACATCGCCAAGCAGTTGACCGCTTTCCAGACCGGTCAGCGCAAGAGCACTGCCATGGCAGACATGGTGGCCAAGCTCACGCCCGACGAGATGCTCGCCCTGGGCCGGTACTACGAGCAGATGAAGACAAGCCCGCAGGAGGCCAATGATCCGCCGCTGGCGGCCATGGGCAGTTACCTGTATCACAACGGCAACCGTTTCAGTGGCGTGCCGGCCTGCGTCAGTTGCCACGGCGTGACCGCCCTGGGATCGGCGACGCTGCCGCGTCTGGCGGGGCAGCTGTCGGGTTACATCCACACCCAACTCAAGAACTTCCACAAGCGCGAGCGCACCAACGACAACGCGGTGATGCATGCCGTGGTGGAGAAGATGACGGAGCTGGAAATGGCGGCCGTGGCCGAGTACGTCAGCAGCAAGTAACTAGCCCCCACGCTCCGCCGCTGTGGGGTGTTCAGAGGTCCTGGACTTGCCGCAGGTCTGGCCGCTCCAGCCAGTGCGCCCATTCGTCCGCCAGACGCTGCGCTTCGGCCACGGCCGTGTTCCAGACCCTGGCGCGGGCTTGCACGTCCTGGCCGTAACGCGAGAAGTCGGTGCGGTCGGGCAGCTTGCCGTTGGGCAGCTTGCGCACCCAGTCGGGGCCGGGTGCCAGCAACACCATCCAGTCCAGCGCCGGGGTGGCGCGATGGCGGCGGCGCCAGGCCTTGTCCAGCCAGCCGGGCACAACGGCACGCTGGAAGTGCGGGTAAAGCACGATGGGGGCATCCTTGCGGTGCCGGTAGTGCAGGTGCAGGTGGTAGTCGGTGATCCCGCCATCCCAGTACATGCCGGATGGCGCCCCCGCAATGTCACCCACCGGCCGCAGCACGAAGGGGATCGAGCAACTGGCCTGCAGGGCCTGCATGAAGTTGGCGTCGGTCAGCGGCACCTGCCGGGTGGGCAAGTCGGTCCCGTCGAAAGGCAGGGGGGCCCCGGCCGCGGAGAACACCACACGCTCCAGCCACCACCCCAGGGCCCGGCGGCTGACCGCATTGGCCACATAGGCCCCCAGGTAGCCCAGCGGCGTCCGCCAGCGCCCATCCCTGGCCAGCAGCCGCCTGCCGCGGGACGCGACGACATGCAACCGGTAGCGCGGGTGCGCCAGCACTTCGGCAGTACGGCCGCCGTAGAAGCGCCGCAGGTTGTCGGCAAAGCCGGCGCTGATCTGGTCTGCGCTCAGGCGGCGCTGACCGGGCGGCAACGCGATGTGCTGATGGATGTATTCACGCTCCAGGGCGGCCAGGGCATCGTCCGGTGCCTGCAGGCAGGCGGTGGCCATGCGCCAGGCACCGATGGAGGCGCCCACCAGATCCACCGGCTGCACCGAGCCCGGCAGCCACTGGCCGAACAGAAACCGGTCCAGCGGCCCCAGCATCAGCCCTTTGGGCCCACCGGCCGCCCCGGGCACCGTGCCGACGTGGGCCGGCGCCAGGCCGTGCTGTTCCAGGTGCCGGCGGGCTTGCGGGCCGGCATAGATACGAAGCGCTTGCATGGCCGCCATCGTGACTGGCGTCCCGTCAGCGCTTGTTCAGCCCCTGCAGTTTGGCAAACGCCGAGGCCATGGCCGAGGCCGGCTGCTCGCCTGAGCGCCCGCTGCCTGGCTGGGCACCGCGCTGCCCGCCGCGCGGGGCTTCGTAGCGGGGACGCCCGTCGCGTCCTCCCTCGCGCCGCCCGGCCGGAGCATCGAGCTTCATGCTCAGGCTGATGCGCTTGCGCGCCACGTCCACCTCCAGCACCTTGACCTTGACGATGTCGCCGGTCTTGACCACCTCGCGCGCGTCGTTGACGAACTTGTGGCTGAGCTGACTCACATGGATGAGGCCATCCTGGTGCACGCCCAGATCGACGAAGGCGCCGAACTGCGCGACGTTGGACACCGTGCCCTCAAGCACCATGCCCTCCTTCAGGTCGGCAATGTCCTCGACGCCCTCGTTGAAGCGCGCCACCTGGAACTCGGGACGCGGATCGCGGCCGGGTTTTTCCAGTTCGGAGAGGATGTCCTTGACCGTGATGACCCCGAACCTCTCGTTGGCGAACAGCTCGGGACGCAGGGTCTTGAGCATGTCGGCCCGGCCCATGAGGCCACCCACCGGCTGGCCGGTGTGCTCGATGATGCGCTCGACCACGGGGTAGGTTTCGGGGTGCACGCCGGTCATGTCCAGCGGGTTGTCGCCGTCGCGGATGCGCAGGAAGCCGGCGGCCTGCTCGAAGGTCTTGGGCCCCAGGCCCGTCACTTCCAGCAGTTGCTGCCGGTTGCGGAAGGCCCCATGGGACTCGCGCCAGCGCACCACGGCCTTGGCCACGCTGGGCGACAAGCCCGACACGCGGGTGAGCAGCGGCACACTGGCGGTGTTCAGGTCCACGCCGACGCCGTTCACGCAGTCCTCGACCACGGCGTCCAGCGTGCGCGCCAGCGCGCTCTGGTTCACGTCGTGCTGGTACTGGCCGACACCGATGCTCTTGGGATCGATCTTCACCAGCTCGGCCAGCGGATCCTGCAGGCGGCGCGCGATCGACACGGCACCGCGCAGGCTCACGTCCACGTCGGGCATCTCCTGGGCCGCGTATTCGCTGGCCGAGTACACCGAAGCACCGGCCTCGCTGACCACCACCTTCTTGACGCCCTCGATGCCGGCCCTGGCCAGCATCTTGAGCAGGTCGCCGGCGAGCTTGTCGGTCTCGCGGCTCGCCGTGCCATTGCCGATGGCGACCAGTTGCACGCCGTGCTTCTTGCACAGCACGCCCAGGGTATGCAGCGAACCTTCCCAGTCGCGGCGCGGCTCGTGCGGGTACACGGTAGCCGTTTCCAGCAGCTTGCCGGTGGCGTCAACGACGGCCACCTTGACGCCGGTGCGGATGCCCGGGTCCAGCCCCATCACGGCCTTCTGGCCGGCCGGCGCGGCCAGCAGCAGGTCGCGCAGGTTGTCGGCGAACACCTTGATGGCCACGGCCTCGGCACCCTCGCGCAGACGGGCGAACAGGTCGCGCTCGGTGGACAGGCTGAGCTTGACGCGCCAGGTCCAGGCCACGCACTTGCGGATCAGGTCGTCGGCCGGCCGGCCCTGGTGGCTCCAGCCCAGGTGCACGGCGATGCGACCCTCGGCCAGCGAGGGTTTGCCCGGCTCGGGCTCCACCGGCTGCACCAGCCGGGCATCGAGAATTTCCAGCGCCCGGCCCCGGAACACCGCCAGCGCGCGGTGCGAGGGCACGCGGCCGATCGGCTCGTCGTAGTCGAAGTAGTCGCGGAACTTGGCCACCTCGGGATCGTTCTCGTTCTTGCCGGCCACCAGCGAACTTTTGAGCAGGCCCTCGGACCACAGCCATTCCCGCAGGTTCTGCACCAGCGCGGCATCCTCGGCCCAGCGCTCGGACAGGATGTCGCGCACCCCGTCGAGCACCGCGTGCGGCGTGGAGAAATCGGCCCCCGGCTTGCCATCGTCCAGCACCTCGGGCGGACGGGTGAACGCGACCGCCTCGGCCAGCGGATCCAGCGTCGGGTCGGCGAACAGCCGGTCGGCCAGCGGCTCGATGCCAGCCTCGCGCGCGATCTGGCCCTTGGTACGGCGCTTGAGCTTGAAGGGCTGATAGATGTCCTCCAGCTCCTGCTTGGTGGGCGCCTGGGCGATGGCCAGGCGCAGGGCGTCGGTCAGCTTGCCCTGTTCGTCGATGGCCTTGAGCACGGCCTGGCGGCGATCCTCCAGCTCGCGCAGGTAGCCCAGCCGGAACTCCAGTTCGCGCAACTGGGTATCGTCCAGCCCGCCGGTGACTTCCTTGCGGTAGCGGGCGATGAAGGGCACGGTGGCGCCCCCATCGAGCAGCTCCACGGCGGCCAGCACCTGCCGCTCCTGAATCCGGATTTCCTGCGCGATCTGCGCGATGATTTTCTGCATGCGGTTGACTCGGGCGCTCCCGGGCGCCTGCTTCACGGAACAAGGCGGCCGAGTTTGCCACAGCCGTGGCCGCTACCATCGTTACCGATTCCTCACCCGAGCCGATGCAAGACGACCTGTTTGGCTGCCCGCCGCCACCCCCGACCCAGCCGCCCGGTCCGGCCCGCGCGCCGCGGCGCGCGGGCAGCGGGGTACAACCCGCCGCCCACGACGAGGCCTTGCATGCACTGGCCGCCGCCTTGCCGGCCCGGCTGCGCCTGGGCACCTCGTCCTGGAGTTACCCGGGCTGGGCCGGCATCGTCTGGGATGCGGCGCATGCCGAGAGCAGGCTGTCGCGAAGCGGGCTCACCGCCTACGCCCAGCACCCGCTGCTGCGCAGCGTCTGCATCGACCGGGGCTTCTACCGCCCACTGACCGAGGCCGAGTTCGCGCGCCATGCCGCCCAGGTGCCCGACGATTTCCGCTTCGTCGTCAAGGCGCCGGCACTCGTGACCGATGCCCAGGTGCGTGGCGAGGATGGCAGGGGCCGCCAGACGAACCCGGCCTTTCTCGACCCGACGCTGGCGGTCCAGACCTTCGTCGCGCCCGCCCTGGCCGGCCTGGGCGACAAGGTGGGGGCACTGGTGTTCCAGATCAGTCCCCTGCCTTTCCTGCAGTTGCAGCGCCTGCCGCAGTTGCTGGAGCGGCTGCGCCTGATGCTCAAGGCCCTGCCCGACGTGCGCGGCAGCACGCCGGACGGCGTGGTCGCGGTGGAAGTGCGCGACCCCGAGTGGCTGCACCCGTCGGTGGCACCGGCACTCGCCAGCGTGCTGCGCGACGCCGGTGTCACCTATTGCCTGGGCCTGCACGCCAAGATGCCGCGCATGGCCGAACAGTTGCCGCTGCTGCGGGCACTCTGGCCCGGTCCGCTGGTCTGCCGCTGGAACCTCAACCCGCTGCACGGTGCCTACGGCTACGAGGATGCGCGACGCGACTACAGCCCGTACGACCGCATCCACGACATCGACGAAGAAACCCGGGCCCTGATCGCGCGCACGGTGCGCGGTGTCACCGGCGCCGGACAGAATGCCTATGTGACGATCAGCAACAAGGCCGAAGGCTGCGCGCCACTGTCCGCCCGGGCCCTGGCCGAACGACTGGCCGGCCCCCCGGAGAGCGCACCCGGGCGCTGATCTCCATCAGCGCGGAGGTGTCACGCGCACGCGCAGCGTGCTGCTGACACCGGCCAGCAGGGCACAGCCGGCACCCAGCAACAGCGCGACGGTTTCGCCCTGGCCATCGTGCTGGTCCCACACCGCGTAGATGGCCGCCAGCAACACCGCCCCCAGAGATTGCCCGGTGAGCCGTGCGGTGCCCACCGAACCGCTGGCAGCGCCGCTGCGGTGCAGCGGCGCCGAGGTGACGATGGTGTGGTTGTTGGGCGTCTGGAACAGCGCAAAACCGCCACCGCACAGCGCCATGCGCCAGGCAACATCCCAGCCGGCAGGATGATCGGGCAGCACGGCCAGCAGCAGCAGGCCCGTGGCAAACACGACCATGCCGATGCCGCCCAGCCAGCCATCGGCGTAGCGTCCGATCAGGCGCCCGACGACCGGTGCCATCACCACCGCGGCCAGCGGCCAGGCCGTCATCAGCAGACCCGCCGACAGGTGGCTGCGGCCATGCACCTCCAGCAGCAGGAAGGGCAGCGACACGAAGGTCAATGTCTGGGCACAGAACGCGCACAGCGACGCCGTCATGGACAGTGCGAAGACCGGGATGCGCAGCAGGTCCACCGGGAACATCGGCGCCGGCAGGTGCCACTGGCGGCGCATGAGAACCCCACCGGCCAGCACACCAGCCCCCAGCAGCGTCAGCCCCAGGGGCACGTTGGCGCTCTCGCCGCGCCCCCCCAACTGGTCGGCGCCAATGAACACCAGCGTGAACATGATGGTGTTGAGCAGCACATCCAGCACCGAGAGTCCGGCCGCCGGATGCTCACGGGGCGGATTGAACGGCAGCGCCTGGCGCCCAAGCCAGAGCGTGAACAGGCCCAGAGGCACATTCAGTGCAAACAGCCAGGGCCAGTTGCCCACCGACAGGATGGCTGCCGCCACCGCGGGGCCGGCCATGGTCGAGGTCGCCACCACCACGGAATTGATGGCCATGCCACGGCCCAGCCGCGCGCGCGGGTAGATCAGCCGCACCATGGCAGTGTTCACGCTCATGATGCCGGCCGCACCCAGCCCCTGCAGCGCCCGCGCCCACGTGAGCGCCGTCAGCGAGGTGGCCATCATGGCCGCCGCCGAGGCCAGCACGAACAGTGCCATCCCCACCAGGTACACACGCCGGTAGCCGAAGCGGTCACCCAGCGAGGCCAGCGGCAGCAGCAGGACCAGCGAGGCGATCTGGTAGGCGTTGACCACCCAGATCGTCTCCGAGGCGCCGGCGTTGAGTTCACGCGCAATGCCGGGCAGCGCCAGATTGACGATGCTGCCATCGAGCACGGCCACCGTCAGGCCCATCATGATGACCAGCACGGCCCGCCAGCGCTGTGGCGGGGGCAGGCCGTCGCCGGCGGTCAACGGACCACCTCGGGCGCCGGGCCCGGTCGAGGCTGACCACCCAGGGTGATCCAGGCCAGCGTCATGCTGGTCAGCGCACAGGTGGCCATGCCCGCCACCATGGGCAGAGGCTCGCCATTGGCAAACAGACCCACCACACCCATGGCCACGGCACCGCACAGCATCTGCAGGGTTCCCATCAGGGCCGATGCCGTTCCCGCGATCGCGCCGTGCGCGTCCAGCGCCAGCACCGATGTCGTGGGGACCACCAGTCCCATGAAGGCACTGGAGACGAAAAACAGCACGATCAGCACCACCAGCCGGTCGCCACCGAGCAGATAGAAAGACAGCAGTGTCGCCATCAGCAGGCCCGAGGCGGTCGTGGCGAACTTCACCAGCCGGGGCAACCCGATGCGCCGACCCAGAGGGCTCGTGAACTGCGCGGCACCGATGAAGGCCACCGAATTGAGCGAAAAGGCCAGGCTGTACTGCGTGGGTGTCAGGCCGTAGTGGTTGATCATCACGAAGGCCGAGCCTGCCAGGTACACAAAGAAGCCGGACATGGTCGCGGCACCAATGAACACCAGGCCCAGGTAATGCGCATCGCGCAGCAGCAGCCCATAGCTGCGCAGCGCACCGCCCAGGCTGCTGCCCATGCGCAGTCCCTCGCTGCGCGTTTCGGCCACCGCACCGCGCAACATCAGCATGCCGGCCACGGCGGCCAGTGCAACCACCCAGAACACGCCACGCCAGCCGGTGATCGCGATCACCACGCTGCCGGTCAGCGGGGCCAGGATGGGCGAAACGCTGAACACCAGCATCAGCAGCGACATCAGCCGCGCGGCTTCCGTGCCCGTGTGCAGGTCACGCACGATGGCCCTGGGAATGACCCCGCCAGCGGCCGCGCCCAGGCCCTGCAGGAAGCGCAGGGCGATCAGCATCTGGATGTCCGTGGCCAGTGCACAACCCACGCTGGCGAGCGTGAACAGGCCCAGACCGAAGTACAGCGGCGGCTTGCGCCCGACCATGTCGGAAACGGGACCATAGAGCAACTGGCCCAGGCCCAGCGAGATGAAGAACGCCGTCAGGCTCAGTTGCACGGTACCCACATCGGCCCTCAGGCTGCGCCCGATATCGGGCAGGGCCGGCAGGTACATGTCGATGGCAAACGGACCGATCGCGGACAGCAGACCCAGAACCAGGGCCAGGGAAAAGTGGCGGTGAATAGGCATCAGGCGATTGTCGCGCGCACCGCGCTGCATGGCGGCCGCACCTTGTCTTCAGCCTTCGTTGGCGCTAGGTTTTTGCGCGGGCATGGCCCACGCGATCCACACGTCCTGCCCGGTGTGTCAGGTGCCCCGCAACTGGGCCCGCAGGGCGGCGCCGATCTCGGGTCGCTCGGCGAAAGGATCGGGCGGGTTCACGCCCGCCACGATCGCATCGAAGCGTGCACGTGCGTTGCCCAGGGCCTGGGGGTGGCTGTAGATGTAGAAGCGGTCGTCCCGCATGGCATCGAACACCTTCTGCGCCACCTCGGCGGCGCTGATCTTGCCCGCGCTGACCGCCTTGTCGAGCATGGCCTGGCTGATGAGCTGGCTCTTCGTGGCCGGCTCGCCCGCCAGCTCGGCCGGCCTGTTGCGCTGGCTTTGGCCGATGCCGGTGGCGACAAAATAAGGGCACAGCACGCTCGCGCTCACCTGGTCGGTGACCAGCCGCAGATCCTGGTACAGCGTTTCGCTCAGGCTCACCACCGCGTGCTTGCTCACGTTGTACACGCCCATGTTCGGCGGCGTGAGCAGTCCCGCCATGCTGGCGGTGTTGACGATGTGCCCGCGGTAGGCCGGATCGGCCTGGGCGGCGGCGAGCATCATGGGCGTGAACAGCCGCACGCCGTGGATCACCCCCCAGACGTTGACGCCGAGCACCCACGCCCAGTCGCGCACCGAGTTTTCCCAGATCAGGCCACCGGAACCCACGCCCGCGTTGTTGAACACGACATGCGGCGCACCGAAACGCGCCTGCACCGCCTGCGCCAGCGCCTCCATCTGTGCGGCGTCGGACACATCCACACACTGCGCGAGCACCGGTGCGCCGGCGGCCTGCATCTCGGCGGCCGCGGCATCGAGCGCGTCCTGCTGCACGTCCACCAGCACGAGGTTCATGCCCAGCCGCGCGCCAATGCGTGCGCATGCCAGACCGAAGCCGGAGCCGGCCCCGGTGAGCACCGCCGTCTTGCCCTTGAAATCCGAAATCATGCCTGTGGTCTCCTCGGTGGTGGTCGCCTTCAGGGGCGGATCATCTCGATGTGCGGGATGCCATCCTCGACGTACGGCTTGTTGTCCGAGATGAAACCGTGCCGGTTGTAGAAAGCTTCGAGATGGGCCTGCGCACCGATGCGGATGGGTTGCACGCCCCAGAGCGCATGCAGCATGCGGATGGAGGTCGCCATGAGCGCATGGCCGAGTCCGCTGCCCCGCACCGACGGCGCCGTCGCCACCCGGCCGATGCTGGCCTCGGCAAACCCGCGCCCCGCCGGCACCAGCCGCGTCGAGGCCAGCAGCCTCACGCCACCCTCGCCGTCCGGCGCTTCGCCCAGCACATGCAGGCAACCGGCATCGAGCCCATCCAGGTCCAGGAACACGCAGCGCTGCTCGACCACGAACACCTCCGAGCGCAATCGCAGCAGCCGGTACAGCGTATCGGCCGACATGGCATGAAAAGGCAGGCAGCGCCAGGCAAGCCCGGTACCGGCATCGTGATCAGAAAGGCCGTTCAAAGGGGTCGTTCCCGGATTTCGTCGAAAGAATGCCGCTGCCGCCGATACACGATGTCACTCAGATCAGCTTCACGAGCTGCTTGCCCAGGTTCCTGCCCTTGAGCAGACCCAGGAAGGCCTCGGGCGCCGATTCGATGCCCTGTGCGATGGTCTCGCGCGGCCGCAGCTTGCCCTGCGCCACCAGGCCACCCAGCTCGGCCAGCGCCTCGGGCCAGACTTCCATGTGCTCGCTGACGATGAAGCCCTCGAGCTTGAGCCGGCTGATGAGAATCAGCGACGGGTTGGTCATGGGCAGCGGCTGGCCGTCGTAACCGGCGATCATGCCGCACAGCGCGATGCGCCCGAAGGCGTTCATGCGCAGCATGACGGCGTCCATCACCATGCCGCCGACGTTTTCGAAATAGCCGTCGATGCCCTTGGGGCAGACATCCTTGAGTGCCTTGGCCAGCGAATACGCGTCCTTGTGCTGGCGGTAGTCCACACAGGCGTCGTAGCCCAGTTCCTGCACCGCGTACTGGCACTTCTCGGGGCCACCGGCAATGCCCACCACGCGGCAGCCGCGCGCCTTGGCCAGCGCTGCAAACGCGCTGCCGACCGCCCCCGTCGCGGCACTGACCACCACCGTGTCGCCCGCCTGGGGCGCGATGATCTTCACCAGGCCGTACCAGGCCGTGACACCCGGCATGCCGACGGCGCCCAGGTAGTACGACAGCGGCACATGGGTGGTGTCCACCTTGCGCAGCGCGCCGGGCTGGCTGGCGTCGACCACGCTCCACTCCTGCCAGCCCCCCATGCCCACCACCTTGTCGCCGGGCTGGAACTTCGGGTGCCGCGACTCGACCACCTCGCCCACCGTGCCACCGATCATCACCTCGCCCAGCGGCTGGCATGCCGCATAGCTCTTGCTGTCGTTCATGCGCCCGCGCATGTAGGGATCGAGGCTGAGGAAATGGTGGCGCACCAGCACCTGGCCTTCCTGCAGGGCCGGGGTTTCGCTGCTCACGAGCTTGAAGTTGTCGGCGGTGGCCTCGCCCTGGGGGCGGTTGTCGAGCAGGATCTGGCGGTTGGTTGGCATCGTTGGGCTCCGGTGGGTTCTACGGGATGTTCAGTCGGTCCTGATCGTATTGAGCGGCTGTGTCTTGCGTCCGCCGACCGGCAGCCGGGGCACGTACTTGAACGTGCCCGTGGCATGGGCACACAGGCGGCCCTGCGCGTCGACAATGCGGCCTTCGGTGAAAGCCATGGTGGCCGTGCGGTGCAGCAGCCGGCCCCGCGCCAGCAACGCGCCCTGCGCGGGACGCATGAAGCTGGTCTTCATTTCGATGGTGACGCAGCCCATGCCCGGCTCGACGGAACGCGCCGCGTGGGCCATGGCCACGTCCAGCAGGGTCATGCTGGCACCGCCGTGCACCACGCTGAACGAGTTCTCGTGTTCGGGCCGGGGCGCGAAGGCGATCTCGGCCTCACCGCCCTCGAACTTCCGCAGCTCGAAGCCCAGCAGCTCGACGAAAGGAATGTGTACTTCAAAGTTCATGGGTGAACGATACAGCCTCGCGGGCCCGGCTGCTCACCCTCCGGTGATGATCGACACGCCGCCATCGACGGCCAGCCACTGTCCGGTGATGTGCTTGCCGGCGTCCGAGGCGTAGAGCACGGTGATGCCCTTGAGGTCCTCGTCATCGCCCAGGCGCCCCAGCGGGGCGTGCGCGGCCAGTTGGTCCTCGCCCATGGCCGCCAGCGTGCCCTTGGTCATCTTGCTCGGGAAGAAGCCCGGGCAGATGGCGTTGACGCGGATGCCACGGTCGCCCCACTCCGCCGCCAGCGCACGGGTGAAGTTGATCACCGCGCCCTTGGAGGTGTTGTAGGCGATGGTGTTCATGCCCCGGGGGTTGCCACCGAGACCCGCGATGGACGCGGTGTTGATGATGCTGCCCCGCTGGCGCGGAATCATGCTGCCCTTGGCGATGAGCTGGCTGAGCAGGAAGTAGCTGCGCACGTTCAGGTTCAGCACCTTGTCCCAGGCCTCCAGCGGATGGTCTTCGGCCGGCGCGCCCCAGGCCGCGCCCGCGTTGTTGACCAGGATGTCCACGTCCCCGACGCGCTCCAGCGTCTCGGCAGCCAGGCGCCGGATCTGGTCCTCGTGCTGGCAGTCGGCGGCGATCCAGCGCGCGTCGATGCCCGCCGCCTGCAGCTCGGCCGTCGCCTGCTCCAGATCCTCGGCCTTGCGCGAGCTGATGACGAGACGGGCACCGGCCTCCCCGAGGGCGTGCGCCATCTGCAGGCCCAGACCGCGCGAACCGCCGGTCACCAGGGCCGTCTTGCCCTTGAGGTCAAAAAGCTGCTGAATGGTACGGGTCATGTATGTCTCCTTGTCGATGGTGATCAGAACGCATTCTCGGGCAGGGTGGCGCAGGTGAGGTCGCGCTCGCGCACCACCTTGAGCCAGGCGCCGATGCGTGGCAACTCATAGTGGAAGAAGTAGCGCGCGGCCGCCAGCCGTCCCTGGCGCGCGGGCGACGCCGGCAGCGCGATGGCCGCCAGCGCCACGTCGAGCCAGATCCAGGCCAGCACGGTGTGGCCGAAGGCCTGCATGTAGGGTACGGCATTGGCCAGCGCCGCCTGCGGATCGCCGGTGGCCCAGGCCGCCTGTGTCGCGGCGCCCACGTCCTGCAAGGCCTGCCCGAGCGCGTTGGCGCAGGCGGCCAGCTCGGGCACCTGGATGGCGCGCTCGATGGTGCGGTGGATGCGGCCGGCCAGCAACTGCAGTCCGCGGCCGCCCTCCATCACCACCTTGCGGCCCAGCAGGTCCATCGCCTGGATACCGTGCGTGCCCTCGTGGATCATGTTCAGCCGGTTGTCGCGCCAGTACTGCTCGACCGGAAAGTCGCGCGTGTAACCATAACCGCCGTGGATCTGGATCGCCAGCGAATTGGCCTCCAGGCAGAACTCGCTGGGCCAGCTCTTGATGACGGGGGTGAGCACCTCCAGCAGCAGCCGCGCCTCATCGGCCGCCTCGGGCGTGCCCGTGCGCTGCTCGTCCACCAGCAGGGCACCGTACAGGCCCAGCGCCAGGGCGCCCTCGCAGTAGCTCTTCTGCGCCAGCAGCATGCGTTTGACGTCGGCGTGCTCGATGATGCGCACGGGCGGTGCACCCGCGTCCTTGCCGCCCATACCGAGCGGGCGGCCCTGCGGGCGGTTCTTCGCATAGTCGAGGCTGGCCTCGAACCCGGCATAGCCGAGCATCGTCGCCGCCATGCCGATGGCGATGCGCGCCTCGTTCATCATGTGGAACATGCAGCGCAGGCCGTCGCCCGGGCGCCCCACGAGGTAACCGATGGCGCCGGCACCGCCGCGCACCGGGTAGCGGCCCTCACCGAAGTTGAGCAGCGTGTTGGTGGTGCCGCGCCAGCCCAGCTTGTGGTTCAGGCCCGCCAGCGCCACGTCGTTGCGCTCGCCGGTGAGCCGGCCCTCGGTGTCCACCAGGTGCTTGGGCACGATGAACAGCGATATGCCCCTGACGCCCGGCACCAGCCTGCCGTCGGCATCCGGGATCTTGGCCAGCACCAGGTGCACGATGTTCTCGGCCATCTCGTGGTCGCCCGAGGAGATCCACATCTTGTGGCCGTGCAGCCGGTAGCGTGGACCGAGCGGGTCGTCGGCCGATCCATCCCCGTCGGGCACGGCCCGCGTGGCCACATCGCTCAGGCTGGAGCCGGCCTGCGGTTCGGACAGGCACATGGTCCCGGTGAAACGCCCGTTGTATTCGTTGCGCGCGAACACCTGCCGCTGCCGTTCGGTGCCATGTGCCATCAGCAGGTTGGCATTGCCCGTGGTCAGCAGGTTGGCGCCGATGCTGACCGAGGCCTTGGCAAAGAAACTGTTGGCCGCGGACTCGACCACGAACGGCAACTGCATGCCACCCATGTCATAGTCCTGCGCCGCGCTGAGCATGCCCGACTCGGCGTAGGCCCGGCGGGCGTCGTGCGTCGCTTGCGGCAGGATCACCTTCTCGCCGTCGAACTGCGGCTCCTGGGTGTCCACGAGACGGTTGAAGGGCGCGAATTTTTCACGTGCGATGCGCTCGCAGGTGTCCAGCACCGCGCCAAAGGTCTCGCGCGAGTGGTCGGCGTAGCGTTCGCGCGCGGCGAGTGCCTCGGCCCGGAGCCAGTCGTGGAGCAGGAAGTCGAGGGTGGAGCGCAGGGATGTGGACATGCCGCAAATTATCAAAGCGCGCGCGCGTGCCCGCCTGTCCTTTGGGCGACGACCGCCGCACCTTTCCGGTGCGGATACCCGGGACAGGCCGCGGGTCAATTGGTTTGCATGCAAACAACTTGCCGCTGCCTGCGCACAATACCGGACCTGTCCCGCCAATCCCGACCATGACCACCACCGCCTCTGCCCCCCAGCACCGCCGCACGCGCTTCGGCCTGCTGGTGGGCAGCGTGTACCGCCAGTGGCGCCGGCAGATCGACATGGCCTTCAAGGACGAAGGTCTGAGTGATGCCACCCGTTCACCGCTGATCGCGCTGTACGACCACGGCGAACCCATGCGCCAGAAGGACCTCGCCCATGCGCTGTACCTGGATACCAGCTCGCTCGTGCGCGTGCTCGCTTACCTGCGCAAGAGTGGTCTGGTCGACTGGCAGCAGGACCCGCAGGACCGACGCGGCAAGCTCATCGCGCTCACGCCGCAGGGGCATGCCACGGTCACCAGCATCCTGGCGAAAAGCCTGGACATCGAACGCACGATCCTGGCGGACCTGACGCCCGAGGAGTTTGCCGCCACCCAGCGGGCGCTGCAGAAGATCTCGCAACGCTTTCAGGCCATGGGCTGACCGCATCCCCCCAGTCAGGCCCGACCCCCTCCTCTTCCTTTCTCCCCCTTCCCCCGCACCGTCTGCACCTGCGCAGATTGACCGCTAGCCATGTCGTCCAGTTTCCGCTCCCTCGCCCTGCTGAGCTTTGCCATGACCGTGGGGGTGATGGGCACGGCGCTCATCAGCCCGCTGTACGGGCTGTACCGGGAGGCATGGCAGCTGCAGACGATCGAGGTGTCGCTGATCTATGTGATCTACATGGCTGGCGCGTTGAGCGCCCTGCTGTTCTTCGGCCGCCTGCCGGACCTGCTGGGTTTCCGGCCCACCATGGTGTGGGCGCTCGCGGCGGCCTGGGTCGGCACGCTGATCTCCATGCTGGCGTGGAATGCCGTGTCCCTGACGGTGGGCCGTTTCATCGTGGGTGCCTCGTCCAGCATGATCACCACCAGCGCCTCGCTGGGTTTCACGCAGGTGGTGCCGCGCGAGAAGCGCGGCCGCATGGCCCTGCTCAGCAGCACGCTGATCGCCCTCGGCTTCGGCATCGGACCGCTGATCGGCGGCATCATGGGCCAGTGGGTGCCCTGGCCCCTGGTCACCACCTACATCCCCTCGCTGGCACTGGCGCTGCTGGGCATCGTTGGCCTGCGCAAGATCCAACTGCCGCAGGGTGATGACGCCGTCGCCCACCGCCCGCTGGCCAAGGCCGACATCGTTCCCCGGCTCACCTGGCCCGGCGCCGCCGACTCCGGCGTGTTCGTGCTGACGTGCGCCATGCCCTTCGTGGCCTTCGGCGTGTTCGGCCTGTACGCCTCGATGCTGCCGCTGTTCCTCGACAAGATGGTGCCCTGGCATGGCCCCGTGGTCAGTGGCACGGCCGTGGCCCTGATCCTGTTCGTGTCGGCCACCTTCCAGCTCATGGTGCGCCGCCTGCCGGTGCGCTGGTGCGGGTTTGCCGGCCTGCTGGCAATTGCCGCGAGCAACGCGCTGCTGATGGTCAACCTGGTGGCCACCTCGTCCACGCTGTTCTTTGCCGGCGTGCTGCTCACCGCGCTCGGTCACGCCCTGACCATGCTCTCGGGCATGACCATGATCAACAAGGTCGCCTCCGACCACAACCGCTCGGGCCTGCTGTCCACCTACCTCGTCGTCGGCTATCTGGGATCCATGCTGCCCATGCTCGGCATCGGCTGGATCGCCGACCGCTGGGGCATGAACGTGGCGCTGGGCTGCTTCTGCAGCAGCGTGGTGCTGGCCTGCATCGTGGTGGCCGTGCTGTTCAAGCGGCACCCGCGCACCGCACACTGATCCGGTCCGGCAAAAACAGAACGCCCCGCGCCGACCTGACGGTCCGGGCGGGGCATTCTGGTGAAGGACTGCTGGTGGCCGCCGCGCTTACAGCACCTCGAAGACCCCGGCGGCGCCCATGCCGCCGCCGATGCACATCGTCACGCACACGCGCCTGGCACCGCGGCGTTTGCCTTCGATGAGCGCATGGCCCGTCAGGCGCTGGCCCGAGACACCGTAGGGATGTCCAACGGCGATGGCCCCTCCGTTGACGTTCAGGCGGTCGCCCGGAATACCCAGCTTGTCGCGGCAGTAGATCACCTGCACCGCGAAGGCTTCGTTCAGCTCCCACAGGTCGATGTCATCCATCTTCAGGCCCAGGCGCGCCAGCACCTTGGGCACGGCGAACACCGGGCCGATGCCCATTTCGTCGGGCTCGCAGCCGGCGACGGCGAAGCCCAGGAAGCGGCCCAGGGGCTTGAGACCCTTGCGGCTGGCGTAGTCCTCGCTCACCACCACGCAGGCGCCCGCGCCGTCGCTGAACTGGCTGGCGTTGCCGGCCGAGACCAGGCCGCCCGGCAGCGCCGAGCGCAGGCCGTGGATGGTCTCGAAGGTGGTGCCCGGGCGGATGCCCTCGTCGTGCTCGACCGTCACCTGTCTGGTGATCAGACCCAGGTGCTTGTCCGCCACGCCGGCGGTCACGGTGATGGGCGCGATCTCGTCCTTGAACAGGCCGGCCTCGAGCGCCGCCGTGGCCTTTTGCTGGCTCGCGGCGCCGTACTCGTCCATGGCGTCGCGGCCGATGCGGTAGCGCTGGGCCACCTGCTCGGCGGTCTGCAGCATGTTCCAGTAGATCGCGGGTTTCTGCTTTTCCAGCGCGAGGTCCTTGAGCATGTGCTGGTTCATCTCCTGCTGCACGCACGAGATGCTTTCCACGCCGCCGGCCACGAACACCTCGCCTTCGCCGGCGATGATGCGCTGCGAGGCCAGCGCAATGGTCTGCAGACCCGATGAGCAGAAGCGGTTGACGGTCATGCCCGAGACGGTGATGGGCAAACCGGCCTTGAGCGCGATCTGGCGCGCGATGTTGGCGCCGGTCGCGCCCTCCGGGTTGGCGCAACCCATGATCACGTCCTCGACCTCGGCCGGGTCGATGCCGGCGCGCTGCACGGCATGCTGGACCACATGGCCGCCCAGCGTGGCGCCATGGGTCATGTTGAAGGCGCCCTTCCAGCTCTTGGCCAGGGGCGTGCGGGCGGTGGAAACGATGACGGCGTTGGTCATGATGGGTTCCTCAAATCTTGGTGCGTGCGGTCATCGATCAGAAGGTCTGGCCTTCGGCCGCGAGGCGGGCCAGCAGCGGCGCGGGCTCCCAGAACTGCGCATCGTCCAGCGGGTTGCGCTGGAAGCGCTTCATGGCCTGCACCACGTTGAACAGCCCCACCTCGTTCGCATAGTTCAGCGGGCCACCGCGGTGCACCGGGAAGCCGTAGCCGAAGATGTAGACCACGTCGATGTCGCTGGCCTTGTTGGCTATGCCCTCCTCCAGGATGTGGGCGGCCTCGTTGACCAGACTGAACACCAGGCGCTGCACGATCTCCTCGTCGGAGATCTTGCGCGGCGTGATGCCCAGCGCCTGGCGGTGCGCCTCGATCATCTGCACCACCTCGGCATTCGGAATGGCGTCGCGCTTGCCCGGCACGTAGTCGTACCAGCCCTTGCCGACCTTCTGGCCGAAGCGCCCCTGCTCGCACAGCAGGTCGGCGGTCTTGCTGTACTTGAGTTCCGGGTATTCCTGATAACGGCGCTTGCGGATCGCCCAGCCGATGTCGTTGCCGGCCAGGTCGCCCATGCGGAACGGCCCCATGGCGAAACCGAACTTCTCGATCGCCTTGTCCACCTGCTCGGGCGTGCAGCCCTCGTCGAGCAGGAAGCCGGCCTGGCGCGAGTACTGCTCGATCATGCGGTTGCCGATGAAGCCGTCGCACACACCGGAGACCACGGCCACCTTCTTGATCTTCTTCGCGACGGCCATCACGGTGGCCATCACGTCCTTGGCCGTGGCCTCGCCGCGCACGACCTCCAGCAGTTTCATCACGTTGGCCGGACTGAAAAAGTGCAGGCCCACCACGTCCTGCGGCCGCCGGGTGAAGGCAGCGATCTTGTTCAGGTCCAGCGTCGAGGTGTTGGACGCCAGGATGGCGCCGGGCTTCATCACCTCGTCGAGCCGGCGGAACACGCTTTCCTTGACGCCCAGTTCCTCGAACACCGCCTCGATCACCAGGTCGGCGTCCTTGATGTCGTCGTAGCTCAGTGTGCTCGACAGCAGGGCCATGCGCTGCTCGTACTTGTCCTGCTTGAGCTTGCCTTTCCCGACCTGCGCCTCGTAGTTCTTGCGCATCACGCCAATGCCACGGTCCAGCGCCTCCTGGCTGGTTTCCAGGATCGTGACCGGGATGCCGGCATTGAGGAAGTTCATCGAAATGCCGCCACCCATGGTGCCGGCACCGATCACCGCGACCCGGCGGATCTCGCGCCGGGGCGTGTCGGCCGGCACGTCGGGAATCTTGCTGGCGGCACGCTCGGCCGTGAACAGGTGGCGCAGCGCGCGGCACTCCGGTGTCCACATCAGGTTGATGAAGATCTCGCGCTCGAAGCTCATGCCTTCGGCAAACTTCCTGCGCGTGGCCGCCTCCACCGCGTCCACGCACTTGAGGGGCGCCGGGAAGTTCTTCGCCATGCCCTTGACCATGTTGCGCGCGAACTGGAAGTAGGCATCGCCATCCTTGTGCCGGCACGGCAGATCGCGCACCAGCGGGAAGGGCGTGCCGTCGGCAGCGTGCCGGGCGGCCACTTCGCGTGCCAGCGCCTGTGCCTCCTCCAGCAAAGACTCCACCGATGCGGCCATCCTGTCGAACAGCTTCTGGCCCGGCAGTTGCGCCAGCAGCTCGCTCTTGACCGGCTCGCCGCTGACGATCATGTTCAGCGCGGCCTCGACACCCAGCACGCGCGGCAGGCGCTGCGTGCCGCCGGCACCGGGGATCAGCCCCAGCTTGACCTCGGGCAGCGCGATGCTGGCGCCCGGCGCGGCAATGCGGTAGTGAGCGCCCAGCGCCAGCTCCAGGCCGCCGCCCATGGCCACACTGTGCACGGCGGCCACCACCGGCTTGGTGGTCTTTTCCACCCGGGCAATGACCGACAGCAGGTTGGGCTCCTGGATCGACTTGGGCGTGCCGAATTCGCGGATATCGGCGCCACCGGAAAACGCCTTGCCGGCACCGGTCAGCACGATGGCCTTGACGGCCGGGTCCTCCTCGGCCTGCTCCAGGCCGGCGACGATCGCGCGGCGGGTGTCCAGCCCCAGGCCGTTGACCGGCGGGTTGTTCAAGGTGATGACGGCCACGTCACCGTGGACCTGGTACTCAGCGGTCATGGAATTTCCTCGGTTTGAATCGGTGCAGGCACCGTTCGAAAAAACGAACGATCGTGCGATTTTAGAAAAAATGTGCCTGGCGACAAGCGCCCATTGTCACGTACAGGTCAACGCCGCCAGAAGCGCTCAGACCTCCAGCCACTCCTTGCGAATGTAGGGGTCGGCCCGCAGGCTGTCAGGCGTGCCCTCGAACACGATACTGCCATGACCCATGACCAGCGCCCGGTCCGAGATGTTCATGGCAATCGTCAGCTTCTGCTCGATCAACAGCACCGAAATGCCCCGGGCCTTGAGCTTTTGCAGGTACTCACCCACCAGCTCGACGATCTTGGGCGCCAGGCCCTCCGTGGGCTCGTCGATGATGACCAGGTCCGGGTCGCCCATCAGCGTGCGGCACAGCGTGAGCATCTGCTGCTCACCGCCGGAGAGCACCCCGGCCTCGGTGTGCTGGCGCTCCTTCAGGCGGGGGAACATCGCGTACATGTCGTCGAAACCCCAGCGCGAGGCCTTGCCCCGGCCCTTCTGTCCCAGCATCAGGTTCTGGTGCACCGTGAGCTTGGGAAAAATGTCCCGGCTTTCGGGCACATAGCCGATACCCAGGTGCGCCACCTCGAAGGGTTTGTGGCCGCGGATGTCGCGCCCCTTCCAGTCGATCACGCCCTCGCAGTCAACCAACCCCATGATCGCCTTGGCGGTGGTGGAACGACCCGAGCCATTGCGCCCGAGCAGGGCGACGATCTCCCCCTCGCGCACATCGAAGGTGACACCATGCAGCACATGGCTTTTGCCGTAATAGGCGTGCAGGTTGTGGATTCTCAGCATGCCGGTGCTCCTCAATGCCCTGCCCCGGCCGCCTGCTGCTCGGCCAGCACCGACCCCAGGTAGGCCTCCTGTACCTTCGGGTTGGCCCGCACGGCCTCGGGTGTGTCGAAGGCGATCACTTCGCCATAGACCACCACCGCGATCTTGTCGGCCAGGCCGAACACCACACCCATGTCGTGTTCCACCGTCAGCAGCGTCTTGCCCTGCGTCACCTCCCGGATCAGGTCGATGAAGCGGCCGGTCTCGCTCCGGCTCATGCCCGCGGTCGGCTCGTCCAGCAGGACCACGCTGGCACCACCGGCGATGGTGATGCCGATCTCCAGCGCGCGCTGCTCGGCGTAGGTCAGGTTCATGGCCAGCGTGTCGCGCTTTTTCTCCAGCCGGATCATGCTCAGCAGTTCATCGGCCCGTTCGTTGACATCGTCCATGCCGGCCAGAAAACGGAACAGCGTGTAGCGGTAGCCCAGGCTCCAGAGCACACCGCAGCGCAGGTTCTCGAACACGCTGAGCTTGGGAAAGATGTTGGTGATCTGGAAACTGCGCGAGAGCCCCAGGCGGTTGATCTCGTAGGGCTTCTTTCCGTCGATGCGGGTACCGTTGAGAACGACCTCGCCGCTGCTGGGTGCGAAGCGGCCCGAAATCAGGTTGAACAGGGTCGACTTGCCGGCGCCATTGGGTCCGATGATCGCCACCCGCTCGCCCGCGCGCACCGCCAGGTTGACGCCGCGGATGATCTCCGTCTTGCCGAAGCTCTTGCGCAGGTCGCGCAGCTCCAGCGCGAGCCTGCCCTGGGCGTCCGGGACGGTGGTCTGCCCATCGGCCACCGGGGCCGTGCGGAATGCGGTTGCTGCCGTCATTGCGTCTCCCTGCGCTTGATTTCCTTCTCGATGTCGGCCTGGATATCCGACCACTGGACCATGAACTGCCGGCGTGCCAGCTCGAACACACCCAGGCAGGTCAGGGTCACGAACACCACGCCAAACCAGCTGCTGGCCGAGCGCACATTCATCGGTGCCCCCAGGTAGGTCACGACATCCCCCATGGCCGCATCGAGCTGCAGGTGGTAGATCATCTCGATCGCGGCCCCGGCGCCGAGCAGCACCAGCAGCGCCGACACGCCCAGGGCCAGGTAGGACACCCAGATCTCGCGCAGACGGCCGAACGCGGCGACGCGCAGGTTCATCATGATCAGGCTGGCGATCCCCCCCGGCGCGTACATCACCATGAACAGAAAGATCAGCCCCAGGTACAGCAGCCAGGCCTTGGTCAGCTCGGACAACAGCACCGCGGCGAAGACCATGAGCACGCCGCCGATGATCGGCCCGAAAAAGAAGGTCGCGCCGCCCAGGAAGGTGAACAGCAGGTAGCCGCCCGAGCGCACCGTGCCCACGACTTCGGCGGTGACGATCTCGAAGTTGATGGCGCCCAGCCCGCCCGCGATGCCGGCGAAGAAGCCCGCAATCATGAACGCCAGGTAACGCACCATCTGCGTGTTGTAGCCGATGAACTCGACACGTTCGGGGTTGTCGCGCACGGCATTGAGCATGCGCCCCAGCGGCGTGCGGGTGAACGCGTACATCAGCGCCACGCTGACAAAGGTATAGACGGCGATCAGGTAGTACACCTGGATCGCCGGCCCGTAGGTGATGCCCATGAACGGCTCGCCGGCCATCCGGTCGGCCGACACCCCGGCCTCGCCACCGAAGAACTCCGAGAACATCAGCGACATCGCAAACACCAGCTCGGCCAGGCCCAGGGTGATCATTGCGAAGGGCGTACCGGCCTTCTTGGTCGTCACATACCCCAGCAACATGGCGAAGAACAGGCCGGCCACGCCACCCACCAGCGGAATCAGGCTGACCGGCACCGGCAGCTCGCCGTTGGACACCATGTTCAGCGCATGGATGGCCATGTACGAGCCCAGGCCCGAGTACACCGCGTGCCCGAAGCTGAGCATGCCCCCCTGCCCCAGCAGGATGTTGTAGGACAGGCAGGCGACGATGGCGATGCCCATCTGCGACAGCATGGTCACCGCCAGATTGCTGCCGAAGACCTTGGGTGCCACCAGCAGCAGCAGGGCAAACAGCGACCAGATGATCCAGCGGCCGACGTTCCAGGGTTTGAATTCGTAGTGTGTTGTCGTTGCCATGAGCGGTCATCCCTCCCGCGTGCCCAGCAGCCCCTTGGGCCGGAAGATCAGGATCAGCACCAGGAACAGGTACGGCAGGATCGGCGCCACCTGCGACAGCGTCAGCCGCAGCACCGGGTTGCTGGCCAGGCCCTCTGACAGCGGCACGCCCATCTGCTGCACGAGGCTCACGAACGAGTGGTCCAGCCCGACGGCGAAGGTCTGGATCACGCCGATCAGCAGGGACGCCAGGAAGGCGCCAGGCAGCGAGCCCATGCCGCCGACCACCACCACCACGAAGATCACGGACCCCACGGTGGCCGCCATGGCCGGCTCGGTCACGAAGGTGCTGCCGCCGATCACCCCGGCCAGCCCCGCCAGCGCCGTCCCCGCGCCGAACACCAGCATGAACACGCGCGGCACGTTGTGGCCGAGCGACTCGACCATCTCGGGATGCGTCAGCGCCGCCTGGATCACCAGACCGATCCGGGTGCGCGTCAGCAGCAGCCACAGCGCCACCAGCATCAGCACCGCCACCAGCATCATGAAGCCGCGCGTGGCCGGAAATGGCGAACACAGCACCCCCTCGGCACCGCAGGCTGCCTGCGCGGCGCCCCAGACCAGCTCGAGCGAGTCATTGGCGTGGTGCACCAGCGTGAACGCCGGGCCGCGCAGCGCCTGCGGCGGCGGAAACTCCACCGCCGTGCGCCCCCAGACAAGCTGCACCAGCTCCAGAACGATGTAGGACAGGCCGAACGTCACCAGCAGTTCGGGCACATGGCCGAACTTGTGGACCTTGCGCAGCGTCAGCCGCTCGAACAGAGCTCCCAGCGCCCCCACCACCAGCGGTGCCACCACCAGCGCGGGCCAGAACCCGATGTGCTTCGACACCGTGTAACCGACATAGGCCCCCACCATATAGAAGCTGGCATGGGCGAAATTGAGGACCCCCATCATGCTGAAGATGAGGGTCAGCCCCGAGCTCAACATGAACAGCAGCAGTCCGTAGCTGACGCCGTTGAGCATGGAGATGATGAAAAACTCCATGAACCGACCTTTCCCTGGCTGGCGAACCAGCCTTCGGCAAAAAAAATGACACCGTGCCGGGGAACGATGTCATCCGCAGGGCAGGACGCACCCGCCCCTCGATACCCGCACCTCAGCCCGGGCGCTTCATCTGGCAACTGGTCGGGGTGCTGGAGACGTAGGAGGGGAACTCCTTCACCGGCGCCAGTGTCATGCCCGTATTTTCGGGGCTGTAGGGATACTTGGCATCGGCCTTCTGCCAGACCGTCAGGTACAGCACCTGCTGCAACTGGTGGTCGGTCTTGCGCATCTCGACCTCGCCGTTGTAGTTGTTGACCTTCAGGCCTTCCATGGCCGCGGCGACCTTGACCGGATCGGTGGACTTGGCCTTGGCCATGGCTTGCGTCAGCACGTTGTAGGCCGAGGGAACCGCGCCGGTGAACATGTCGTCGTTGTACTTGGCCTTGAAATCGGCCATCCACTTGCCCATCTGGCCGCCCATGTTGTAGTGCGAGTAGGCCACCTGGTACACGCGACCGGCTCCACCGGTACCGAGCGCGGTGGGGGTACCGGTCACACCGGTGTAGTAGGTGTAGAACTTGCCCTCGTAGCCGCCCTCGTTGGCCGCCTTGATCAGCAGCGCCAGGTCCGACCCCCAGTTGCCGGTGATCACGGTGTCGGCACCCGATGCCTTGATCTTGGCAATGTAGGGAGCGAAATCGCGCACCTGGGCCAGGGGGTGCAGGTCTTCACCGGCGATCTGCACGTCAGGGCGCTTACGGGCCAGCGCTTCCTTGGCGAACTTGGCCACCTGGTGGCCATGCGAGTAGTTCTGGTTGAGCAGGTAGACCTTCTTGACGTCCTTCTGGTCCTTCATGAAGGTGGTCATGGCCTCGATCTTCATCGAGGTGTCGGCATCGAAGCGGAAGTGCCAGTAGCTGCACTTGCTGTTGGTGAAATCCGGGTCCACCGCAGCGTAATTCAGGAACAGCACTTCCTTGCCCGGGTTGCGCGCGTTGTGCTTGTTGATGGCGTCGATCAGCGCGCCCGCCACCGACGATCCGTTGCCCTGGGCGAAGTAACGCACGCCCTGGTCGAGCGCGGCATTGAAGGCGGTCAGGCTTTCGGCCGGGCTGAGCTTGTTGTCGAAGGCAACCAGCTCGAACTTCACCCCGGCGGGGTTGTTTTTGCTGAACTCGTCGGCAAAAAACTGCCAGCTGCGCATCTGGTTCTGGCCCAGCGGCCCCATCAGGCCGGTCTGCGGATCAATCAGCGCGATCTTGACCGTTTCACCCTTTTGCGCATAGGCAGCCGACAGGCTCATCGCCAGGGAGGCGACGGCGATGGTTTTCAAAGCAAGGCGCATGGTACATGTCTCCTGTGTGGCGAAAGTGTCAGGGTACCCCGCACACGTGAGCCTGCCCTCAGGGAATGCCCTAGCACATATCACACAGGCGACTGGCGCTCGCACATCGGTAGCGGTCACCGGGTCAGGGCCGCTCCATCTGGCAACCGGGTGCCGATGTCAGCGCGGCGGCGGGCAGGTGCTGCACGGGGACGAACGCGTAGCCGGTCCCTTCGGCACCGCTGCCCCCGACCTTCTGCCAGCGCGATATGTAAACGCCCTTCTGGAGCTGGTGGTCGACCGCCCGCATCGCCACCGGACCATCGAAGCCGCGGAAGATCATGCCCTCCAGCCGCGCCGCCACCACCGCGGAGTCGGTCGAGCCCGTCTGCGCCATGGCGTGCAGCAGCATCTGGATGCCGTCATAGGCCGCCATGATCACCAGATCCTCCCCGTAGGCCTGGCGAAATCCCCTGGCCAGGCGCTCCACCTCCTCCGGCCGGCTGCCATGGCTGGTGGACACCTGGTACACCGGCAGACGTTCCCCGGAGGCGGCAAGCACCGTCGGCGCGCCGGCCAGGGCCGGGTAATAGGCGAAAACCGGCAGCCACAGCGCCTCGTCCTGCATCGCCATCAGCAGCCGTCGCAGGTCGTCACCCCAGTTGCCGGTGACGACCGCCTGCGCCCCGGCATCGCGGATCCGGCGGACATGGCTGGTGAAATCCTTCAGCACGAATGGCGCGTGCAACACGTCACCGACGATCTGCACCGACCAGGGCAAGGCGAGGCTTTCCTGCTTGAAATAGCGCGCGAACTGCTTCCCGTGCGCGTAGTCCTGGTTGATCAGGAACACCCGCTCCAGGCCCGGCTGTGCGGCCATGTAGCGGGTCAGGGCACGCATCTTCATGGCCGTGTCGGCGTCGATGCGGAAATGCCAGTAGCTGCAGCGCTCGGCCGTCAGGGCCGGATCCATCGCCGCGTAGTTGATCAGCAGCACGGCGCGGTCGGGAAACCGGGCATTGTGGCGCTGGATGGCCGAGGACAGCGCCATAGCCGCCGCCGATCCGTTGCCCTGCACAACGTAGCGAAAGCCCTGGTCAATCGCCGCCTTCAGGGCGTTGATGCTTTCCTGCGGCGAGCCCTTGTTGTCGAAGCCGGCGACCAGGAAACGCACCCGGGCATCCGGCCCCGGCAGTTGCCGGGCCATGTACTGCCAGCTGCGCAGACTGTTGCGGCCGATGTCGGCCGACGGACCGGACAGCGGGTCGATGAAGGCCATGCGCACCAGCGCGGGTGCCGCCGGCCCCGCGCCGGCCGCGCCCAGCAGTCCATGGCCGCCGGCGGCCAGCAGGCCCGCCAGGGCATCGCGACGCGACCAGCCGCCCATCACCCGGTACCGCCGGTCAGATGCCCGGCAGCCGGTAGTCGGCCAGTTGCTGGCGCAGGGTCATCTTCTGCATCTTGCCGGTGGCCCCCAGCGGAATGGCGTCGACGAACACCACATCGTCGGGAATCTGCCACTTGGCGATCTTGCCCTCATAGAAGGCGAGCAACGCCTCGCGCGTGAGTTCGGCGCCGGGCTTCCTGACCACCGCCACGATGGGGCGCTCGTCCCACTTGGGATGCTTCATGCCGATGCAGGCCGCCATCGCCACCGCCGGGTGCGCCATGGCGATGTTCTCGATGTCGATGGAGCTGATCCATTCGCCGCCGGACTTGATCACGTCCTTGCTGCGGTCGGTGATCTGCATGAAGCCGTCGGCGTCGATGGTGGCCACGTCGCCGGTCGGGAACCAGCCCCGGCCGGCCTCGTCGTACTGCAGCGGATCGCCGCCCTCGCCCTTGAAGTAGCTGGCAATGATCCACGGGCCGCGCACCAGCAGGTCGCCGAAGGTCTTGCCGTCCCAGGGCAGTTCCTTGCCCTCGCCATCGACGATCTTCATGTCCACGCCGAAGATCGAGCGCCCCTGCTTGAGCCGGATCCCGTTCTGTTCCTCCGGGGACAGGGCCAGTTGCGCGTTCTTGAGCGTGCACACCGTGCCCAGCGGCGACATCTCGGTCATGCCCCAGGCGTGCAGAACCTCGACACCGCACCCGTCGCGGAAGGCCGAGATCATGGCCGGCGGGCAGGCCGCGCCGCCGATCACCGTGCGCTTGAGCGAGGAGAACGTCAACTGGTTGGACTGCACGTGGCCCAGCAGCATCTGCCACACCGTGGGGACGCCGGCGGCCATGGTCACCTGCTCGCCCTCGATCAGGTCGTAGACCGATTTGCCGTCCAGCGCCGGGCCCGGGAACACCAGCTTGCAGCCCACCGCCGCCGCCGAATACGGCAGGCCCCAGGCATTGACATGGAACATGGGCACCACCGGCAGCACGGCATCGCGCGCCGAGCAGCCCAGCGCGTCGGGCAGCGCCGCACCGTAGGCGTGCAGCACGGTGGAGCGGTGCGAATACACGGCCCCCTTCGGGTTGCCGGTGGTGCCGCTGGTGTAGCACATGCTCGAGGCGGTGTTCTCGTCGAACTCGGGCCAGATGTAGGTGTCGCCGTAGGCCCCGATCCAGGTCTCGTAGCTCTGCAGCCCCGGGATGCCGCTGTCGGCGGGCAGCGCATCGGCGTCGCACAAGGCAACCCAGTGCTTGACGCCCGGGCATTTGCTCCAGACCGCCTGCACCAGCGGCAGGAACGTCATGTCAAAGCACAGCGCGCGGTCGTCGGCGTGGTTGATGATCCACACCAGTTGTTCCGGGTGCAGGCGCGGGTTCAGGGTGTGCAGCACGCGCCCCGAGCCACTGACGCCGAAGTACAGCTCCAGGTGGCGGTAACCATTCCAGGCCAGCGTGCCCACGCGTTCACCAAACCCCAGGTGCAAGGCATCCAGCGCATTGGCAATCTGGCGCGAGCGGCGGGATACGCTGCGCCAGGTCGCGCGATGGATGTCACCCTCGACCCGGCGCGAGACGATTTCCGTGCTCCCGTGATGGCGCTCGGCGTGGACGATGAGCGACGAAATCAGCAATGGCTGGCTTTGCATTTGTCCCTGCATGGGCGTATCTCCTGTCGATGAATGAAATGGGGTTGCCAGAGCGGACCCGACTGGAAAAACGAACGACCGTTCGCTCCATAACCCGACATCATGCACCAATCGGCCGCGCCTTCCCATCCGGATCGTCAAGGATGCGACGGATCGCCGCCCCCGGGGAGCCACCCCGTGGACAATAGCCAGGTGGCGTCGGCCCCGCCGGGGCGAACAGGTTCGGCCACGACAGGAGCCCCCATGAGCGACTTTCCCATCCACAAGAGCGACGCCGAATGGCGTGCCATTCTGGCGGCCAAGGGCGCCGAACCCGGTGCCTTCGACGTCACCCGCCGCGCCCATACCGAGCGCCCGTTCACCGGCCGGTACGAGCAGGTCTGGACCGGCGGCCGTTACCACTGCATCTGCTGCGGCAACCACCTGTTCGACGCCGGCACCAAGTTCGATGCCGGGTGCGGCTGGCCCAGTTTCTGGCAGGCCGTGCCGGGCGCCATCACCGAGATCGTGGACCGCAGCCACGGCATGGTGCGCACGGAAACGGTGTGCAGCCAGTGCGGCGCCCACCTGGGCCACGTGTTCGAAGACGGCCCGGCGCCCACCGGTTTGCGCTACTGCATGAACTCGGCCGCACTGGAGCAGCAACCCGAATGAACCCCGACCGCACCGACGAGCGGCTGACCCAGCTGGAGATCAAGCTCAGCTACGCCGAAGACCTGCTCGATACGCTCAACACGCTGGTGGCGCAACAGCAGGAGCGCATCGACCTGCTGACGCGCGAACTCGTGGCGCTGCGGTACCAGCAGGACCAGGACCAGCCGACCTTCCGCAGCCTGCGCGACGAGCTGCCACCGCACTACTGAGGCTGGCCCCGGGATGCCTTCAGTCCGGCTGGTCAAGCATGTCGGCCAGTGCGCCAAACAGCCAGACCGCTCCCCCCACGGCCAGCAGGGAGAGCAAGGCCAGCGACAGATAGTCCCAGTGGTCCATGACGGGCCTCCTCCGGGCAGGATGGCTGTTCAGCGCGGGTCGCGCGCGGGCTCGGGGTCGATCTCGACCTCGAGCTGGCGAAGCACCCCGCCGCCTTCGACGCTGCCGCTGGAAACGCCTTCTCCGAGGGCCATGCGTTCGCACATGGCCCGATCGAGCGCGCCCTTGTGCACGGCACACCGGGCGATGGCATTGCGCTGGCGCTGGGCTTCGTCCACCCCGGCATCACGCAGGCCGCGCAGGGACTCCTGTCGCACGGCGCCGGCATCGCGCAGACAGGCCCTGCGCGAGTCCGCATCGACCTGTTCCAGACAGGCCCGGCGGTCGGCCTGGTAGCGCGCCTCGATCCCGGCACGGTCGTCCGCGGCCAGGGCGGAGGCCAGGGGCAACGCCCAGACCAGGGCACAAAGTGGTCGTGTCAGCGCGTTCATCATCGTCGTGGTCCTCCTGCGATCGGGTCCGCGGCGGGCCTTTCCGGAGCGAAGCCCCGCCGCGGACCTCCGAACATGTCCCATCGTAGGATGGCTGCCCCCGGGTGGCCGTCCGACGGCGCCGCCGCGGCGTGTAGGACGAGGCCGACACCGCCGCCGGTCACACGGGCAGCACCGCCCGTACGGTGGTGCCCCGGGACGGCGACGAGCGGATGACCACATCACCGCCACAGGCACGGATTCGAAACCGCATACCCTGCAAACCATGCCCCCCGGACAGCAGCGTGGCGTCGACGTCGAAGCCCTTGCCATCGTCTTCGACCAGCACTTCCACCTGGTCGTGCAGGCGGCGCAGCACGACGCGCACGCGGCTGGCCTGCGCGTACTTGGCCACATTGGTCAGCGCTTCCTGCACCAGCCGGTACACCGCCAGCGCCCGCTCCGGCGCCAGCGTGACCTCGTCCACCACGGCATCCACCGGCAGCTCGGCACGCTGGGAAAACTCGGCACACTGGATCTGCAGCGTGCGCCTGAGGCCCAGGTTCGACAGCGACGAAGGCCACAGGTCCTCGATGATCCGGCGCTTGAGCGCGATGCCGGCATCCAGCGTCTGGCCCAGGTGATCCACCAGTTGCTGCTTGGTGCCGGTGTCGTCATGGATGCGCTTGCGAATCCGCGCCAGATCGAGCTTGGCCGCGGTCAGCAGCCCGCCCAGTTCGTCGTGCAGCTCCCGCGCCAGGCGGGCGCGCTCGTCTTCGCGCACGCGCTCCATGTGGCGCGCCAGCTCGATCGTCTCGGCGGTTCGCCGCACGACCTCTTCATCGAGCCGGTCGCGCTCGGCATGGAGCTGCAGCATCGCGACACGGCGCTCCGCCTCCCGGTTGCGGCTCAAGCGCATCAGGGACACGGCCCCGACCACGCACACGATCACCAGCACCCAGATACCCACCCGGCTGGCGCGCAACACCCGGTCGCGGTCCAGGCTGGTTTGCGTGTAGCCATGGCTCTCTTCCCGGATGACCTGCTCGGCCAGGGTGCTGATCTGCACCATCATCTCCCGCCCCATATCGGTCAGCGTCAGCTCGATCGCCCCGTCGCGATCACCGGCATCGAAACGCTCGAGAACGGTCCGCATCTCGGAGTGCTTCTGCCTGGCCAGCTCGACCAGCTGGGACAGCTTCTCGCGCAGGTGCTCGTTGCCAGCGGCGATGTGCTCCGCGCTGGCCAGGATCTGCTGGAAGCTGCGTTCCTGCTCCAGGTAGGGAGCCAGGTAGTCGTGGCGATCGGTCAGCATGTAGCCGCGCTCCGCACTCTCCATGAACAGCAGTGCCCGGCTCAGGTCACCAACGATCATCTGGGCCTCGATGCTGGCCTCCCGGTTCACGCTGATGCCCTGCTGCCGGTGGAACCCCAGCTCGCTCACGACCAGCACCAGCACGGCCAGCGAGATCGCCACCGGTCCGATGAACCGGCCCGAGGCCCACTTGGCCATGGCGTTCAGACTCCATTTCATGTGCCCACCTTATACTGCTGCGACAAAGACACCCTCCCGTCAGGTGCCACCATGATCCGCATCGGAATCGTCGACGATCACGCCATTGTCCGCACCGGGCTGTGCCAGTTCCTGTCCGAGCAGGTGGACCTGCGCGTGGCCGCCGAGGGCTGCACGGGCAAGGATGCGCTGGAGATCGCACGCCAGGGCGACATCGACGTCCTGCTGATGGACCTGTCCATGCCCGACCAGAATGGCGTCGACGCCCTGGCAGCCATCCGCGCGCGCTACCCGGACCTGCCCGTGCTGATTCTCAGTGGTTTCCCCGAAACCCACTACGCCACCACCTTGCTGCGCCTGGGCGCCAGCGGCTACCTGAACAAGGAGTGCGATCCGGACGACATCGCCAGCGCCATTCGCACCGTGGCACTCGGGCGGCGCTACATCACGCCCCAGGTGGCCGAGCTGCTGGCCGACAGCGTGCTCGGCACCGGTGACCAGTTGCCGCACGAAAGCCTGAGCGAGCGTGAGCTGCAGGTGTTCCTGCGTCTGGCCCAGGGTGAAACCGTGGGCCACATCGCCGAGCAGATGTTCCTGAGCGTCAAGACGGTCAGCACCTACCGTTCCCGCGTGCTGGACAAGCTCTCGCTCAGCACCAACAGCGATCTGACCTATTACGCCCTGAAAAACGGGCTGATCCAGTAGGCGCTGCCGACCGGGACCGGTACTCGGCACCGGTGGTGGCCGCCAGTCAGGCCGCCGCGAGATCGATGCAATAGCTGACCAGGGCATCGATATCGCGCGACTTGTCGAACACCCGGGCCGCGCCCAGTTGCAGGCACTCGGCACGGATCTCCGGCGTGGCGTAATTGGTCAGCACCACCGACCGCAACCGCACGCCCTGCCCACCCAGTTGGCGCAGCACATCCAGGCCCGAGCCATCCTTGAGGAAGACATCGATGATCACCAGGTCGCAGCCGTTGGCGGCGAGCATGGCGTCCAGTTGATGCCGGGCCTCGCTGGCCGACTCGGCAAATCCCACGATCTCGACTGGCGCCAGGTCTTCCAGCGCCGCGACCAGGTTGAACCGGATGACCGGGCTGTCCTCAACGAGAAAAGTCTTCAGTTTGGGCATCAATGGGGCTTGCTCGCTCTCGGTCCGCCGACCGCGGGCCGGCGGTTGCGGCAACGCGCCCATTCTAGGATTTTCGCCGCTGCCTGCGTGCAGGACGCCACTGACCAGCGGCAGGGGCCATGGATCGTCAGTTGCGCACGATGATGTCATTGCGGACGTCCTTGACGCCTCGGATGTCCCGCGCCAGGCGCTCGGCCAGCATGCGCTCTTCGGCGCTCTTGGCAAAACCTGCCAGTTGCACCACGCCGTTGAGCGTTTCCACGCCGATGGCCATGGCGCTGACCGTCCGGTCTTCCGCGAACTTGGCCTTCACCCGGGTGGTGAGGGTGGCATCGTCGATGTAGGCACCGACGCTTTGCTGGTCGCGCACCACCGCACAGCCAGCCGTGGTGAACAGCGCGGCGCTCGCCATGGCAACGGCAACGAGGGCGCGGGAAACGGGCGTGGATTTCATGAAATTCTCCTGAACGGTTGCGGTGAAGCCTGGCTGCCTTGCAGCAGCAGCTTCACTGTAGGTCCAGGGCAGCGGCCGCCCTGTCGGCGGGCAGCGCGCTGGCGTGTCGGACAAGGCCGACAGGCGCCACGTCATGCCGGGACGCGATCAGTCGACCAGGCGCCGGATCTCCTGCATCCTGGCCTGCAGCCGTCGCTGGTGGTCCGGGCCCATGCGCAGCAGCATCCGCTGGCCGGCCGACAGCGATGCCAGGGCCGGGTCGGCGAACTCATAGCGCACCCAGGGGCGCAACGAACGCACCGGCCCCTTGACCTCCACCAGTGTCACCGCCAGCGGTTCGTCGTGCACCGGGGTGGCGATGAGCAGGTCCAGCACCTGCACCAGGCGGTCGTTGAAATAGCGCCCCGGATAGCCCAGTTCCTCATAGGCCTGCTGGAACAGCGGGTACAGGCGGCGGTAGGCCTGGAACGCCCGCTCCACGTCCACCGACTCGATCATTCTCACCCAGGGCGCGTAGCGCCGGCTGTTGTCAGGGTGGATGGTTTCGATGCCGTCGGCGCGCTTGTCCGTGGTGAAGCGCCCCGGCGTCGGGTTGACCGGCCAGATCCGGGCCGGCGCCTGCGGGCGGCCTAGGTTGTCGACGGTCACCACGATGCGCCGTACCACGCCATCGAGCTGGAAGAAATCCAGCACATCCCGGCGGCTGAGCAACTGGGCCAGTTGCTCGCGCATCAGGGGGTCGGCGTCGTCCAGGTTGTGCACCGGCGCAAGGGGCGGCTCATCGCCCGCCGCCTCGGGCCCGATGGGGTGCTCGGGACCGGCGGGCGGCGCGGCGGTGGCGGCGCCCTCGGCCGCCTCGTCAGCCGCCGGCACCTCAGCCACTTCCGGTGCGGTCACCGGCTCCGGCACCGGTGCGGGCGCCATCGCTCTTTGCAGGTAGGGCCAACCCCAGTAGGCGGCGACCAGCAGCAAGGCAGCCAGCGCGGCCATCAGGGTCATCGACGGTTCTGCAGCCGCTCGTGGGGGCAAGCCATGTGGTTCCTTGGACATATGGCCATCATCCTAAACCCACACGCAGCGCCCGTCACGCCCGCCCATTTCATGCCATCATGCGCCGCTATGTCCTCAACCGATTCACCTTCCCTCCTGACGCCCGCCGATGAACTGCGCATCGCCGGCTGGCATGCCCACGTCTACTTCGACGCCCACACCCTGGCCCGGGCACGCGCCCTGTGCGAGGCGGCCGCCGCACGCTTTCCCCTGGTGATGGGCCGGGTCCACGAGCGGCCCGTCGGACCGCACCCGGACTGGAGCTGCCAGCTTTCCTTCGGCAACGACCTCGTCGCCGGGGTGATCCCCTGGCTGGCGCTGCACCGCGGCGGGCTGACCGTCTTCATCCATCCGAACACCGGCAATGCCCTGCGCGACCACCGCGACCACGCCATCTGGATGGGCGCCATCCGCCCCCTGGACTTGAGCGGCTTCAAGGGCTTTTCCGACCACGACAACCTGCCACAGCATCCATGAATTTTGCCGACCGTCTCGCCTCGCTGCCCGCCGTCGCCCACCTGAGCGCCCTGCACCTGACCGATGAGGCCGGCCAGGTGGTGGCCACCATCGAGAACCGGCCCGGCCAGGCCGGTTCGCTCGCCGTCTACCACGCCCTGGCCGCCCGGCATGGCGGGCGCATCACGCCCGCGGCTGCCGCGCTGGGGCTGGACTGGTATGCCGAACACACCCAGGACGCCCGCGCCCACCCCGGCAAACACCCCAACATCGACCGGCTGCTGGCCTGGGCCCAGGGCACGGCCAGCCATGGTGTGCAGTTGGTAGAGCGATCTGCATGAGCGATCTCGTCACCACACGAGCGGCCCTGCGCGCGCTGTACGATCCGGTGCGCGAGCGCTCGGCCAAGAAGGAAATGCCCGAACTCGATGCGCACGCGACGCGGCTGATCGGGCTGGCGCCGTTTCTCGTCGTGGCCAGCGCCAACACCGCTGGCGAGACCGACGCCTCGCCGCGTGGCGGCACCCCCGGTTTCGTGAAGGTGCTGGACCCGCATACGCTGGTACTGCCCGATTCACCCGGCAACAACCGTCTGGACACGCTGGAGAACATCGTCAGCCACGGCGAACCGGGTGCCCCGGTGGGCCTGCTGTTCCTGGTCCCCGGCCTGGACGAGACCCTGCGCGTGAACGGCCGCGCCTGGTTGTCGGCCGACGAGGCCTTGCGCCAGATGGCCGCCGAGCCCCAGCGGATACCCAAGCTGGTGATGCGCGTGCAGGTGCAAAGCTGCTACCTGCACTGCGCCAAGTCGCTGATGCGCGCCAGGCTCTGGGACGCGTCGGCCCAGATCGACCGCGCCTCGCTGCCGAGCATGACCGAGATGATGCGTGACCAGATCCGCCAGTTCCGCGGCGAGGAGGTCGCCGCGGAGACACAGGCCGAGGTCGTCGCGCGCAACCGCCAGATGCTCTGACAACCGGGCTTTTCAGGCCGGCAAGGCAGGCGCCTGCACCAGCGACCGCAGGCGCCTGTCCGCTTCGGTATCGCGGCTTGGGCGCAGGTGGCGCTTGGCATCGAGGTAGTGCGTGCTGAACACATCCAGCCAGGTCGCCAGCAGTTCGCCGGCATGGGCTTCACCGGCCAGTGCCAGGCAGAACGCGGCCACCTCGGCGGTGCAGAAATGGTCCTCGCGCACCGAGCGCCGCAGGCGGTAGCCCGATGCCCGGCCGGGTTGCAGGCTGAGCACGTGGAAGCGCGCCAGGTAGGGGCTCTTGTTGAACATCTTGCGCGCCTCGGTCCAGGTGCCGTCCAGCAGGACGAACAGCGGCCGGCGGCCGGCCTGCGCCAGGGCATCGCCATCCACCTGGTCCGTCACCACCCGTGGCGGCGTCACGAACTCGCCCGGAAACACCACATAGGGCTGCCACTGCGGGTCGTCCAGCAGGGCCAGCAGCCGGTCATCGACACGCGTGCGTGACCAGGCAAACGCCCAGGTGTCGGGCACGAGGTCGGCAATCAGCCAACCCGTGTTGCTCGGTTTGAGCGCCTCGATGTCGCCCATGAGCAGGCACATGCCGGCGCGGCTGTCCAGGGCCGGGGCCGGTCTCAGGTCGCAGATGCAGTGTGCCGGCGGCAGGCGGCACCGCGTGCAGCGCCCAGCGGCGCCGCCCCGCGCCACGAAGGGCTTGCTGCTGGCGGCCAGCCGCTCGGCCCGCAAGGCGGCCACCGCGTGGCCGTCGAAAGGTATGTCCATGCCGGGACTGTAGGCGATCTGGGTCGTCGGCCGGCCTGTCCCGGACATTCCCGGGACAATCAGGCTTCCACCCCCTGCCTGGAAGAGCCCCGCGTGAGCCCGCACGACACCCGCCCCCTGTTTGCCTTCGACAACACCTACGCCCGCGACCTTGAAGACATGTCCGTGCCCTGGCAACCGGCTCGCTCGCCCGCGCCGCGCTGGCTGCAGTTCAACCGTGCCCTGGCGGCAGATCTCGGCCTCGACGGCGATGCCCTCGCCTCCGACGCCGGGCTGGCCTGCCTGGCGGGCAACGCCATACCCGACGGCGCCCAGCCGGTTGCCCAGGCCTATGCCGGCCACCAGTTCGGCGGCTTCTCGCCCCAGTTGGGCGATGGGCGTGCGCTGCTGCTGGGCGAGGTGATCGACCGCCACGGGCGGCGCCGCGACATCGCCTTCAAAGGCTCGGGGCGCACGCCGTTTTCGCGTGGTGGCGACGGCAAGGCCGCCGTGGGCCCCGTGCTGCGCGAATACCTGATGGGCGAGGCCATGCACGCGCTGGGCATTCCGACCACGCGCGCGCTGGCGGCGGTGGCCACGGGCGAGACGATCTTCCGCGACCAGCCCCTGCACGGCGCCATCCTCACGCGCGTGGCCGCGAGCCACCTGCGCGTGGGCACCTTCCAGTTCTTCGCCGCGCGCGGCGACCATGAGCGTGTGCGGCGCCTGGCCGACTACGCCATCGCGCGCCACGACCCCGAGCTGCGGGCACAGGACGGCCGCCACCTGGCGCTGCTGCGCGCCGTGTGCGAGCGCCAGGCCCGGCTGGTGGCGCAGTGGATGGGCGTGGGCTTCATCCACGGCGTGATGAACACCGACAACATGACCATCTCGGGCGAGACCATCGACTACGGTCCCTGCGCCTTCCTCGAGGCCTACGACCCGGCCACCGTGTTCAGCTCCATTGACCACCACGGCCGCTACGCCTTCGGCAACCAGCCGGGCATCGCGCAGTGGAACCTGGCCCGCCTGGCCGAGACGCTGCTGCCACTGATCGACACCGACGAAGACACGGCCGTCGCGCGGGCCACCGAGGTGCTGGATGCCTTCGGCCCTGCCTTCGACCGCGAGTGGCTGCGCATCCACCGCCGCAAGATCGGCCTGCAGGGCAGCACCGGGACCGCCGGCAACGATGAGGCCGACCGGGCGCTGCTGAACGACTACCTGGCGCTGCTGCACCGCCACCACGTCGATTTCACCCTCGGCTTCCGGCGCCTGTCGGACGCCCTGCGCTCGCCCGCGGTGAACCCGCTCGCGCCGCTGTTCGGCGCGGGTGGCGCCGAACTGGCGAGCTGGCTGGCCCGCTGGCGGCAGCGCCTGCAGGACCAGGGCACGCCGCCGGCCGACGTGGCCGATGCGATGGATGCGGCCAACCCGCTCTACATCCCGCGCAACCACCTGGTCGAGAACGCGCTGGACGCTGCCACCGGGTCGATGGACCTGCGCCCGTTCGAGCGCCTGCTGGCGGTGGTCACGCGCCCCTACGACGAGCGCCCCGAGGACGCGCTGTGCGCCCTGCCCGGCAGCGCCGAGCAGACCGAGGGCTACCGGACCTTCTGCGGCACATGAAACGAACGCCCCCGGCACCGCCGCGGGGCGCACCCCATCGGTACGTCGTCCGGTGGACACCCCACCCATGTGTGACAAATCGAAAGAAGACACACATTGCAGTACCCAATGCCGCCGCACCGGCACACCGTCGATAGACTCCGGCCCATGAACAAGCTCTCTTCGATCACCGCCCTCGCCAGCCTCTGTCTCGCATCCCTCGGCGCCCAGGCGCAGACCGTTTACGGCGAACTGGGCTATGCCGCCATGTCCGCCAGGCTCAACGTCCCGCTGCTGGGCATCTCGGCCAAGGCCAGCCCGTCCATGGGCCGCGCCGTCATCGGCGTCTCACCCTTCGCCGGCCTGACCTTCGAAGGTCTGGCGGCCGGCCATCTGGCCGACGACCGGTTCCGCAGCAGCGGCAGCGAAATCCTCAACGGCCGCGCCAAGATCAACCAGATCCTGGGCCTGTACGTGGGCGGTCGCTTCGGGCTCGGTCCGGTCGAGCTCTACGGCCGCATCGGCCAGGCCCGCAGCGAATTGCAGTTCAAGGGGCTGGGCTCGACGCACGACAGCGACGTGTCCTACGGCGGTGGCCTGCGATTGATCCCGGGCAAGCACCTGACGTTCAGCGCCGACTACATGAACTACTACAACAAGGGCGGCGCGCGGCTCGAGGGCTACACCCTGAGTGTCGGCTACCGCTTCTGATCGGGCGGCACGCGGCCGCGACCGCGCTCCGCCCGTTGGCGGCGACCCACATCAGGGAAAACCCCTAAACTCGCCATCTGCTCTTGATTTGCAAACACTTTTCCCCAGATTCATGGGCAGACGGATACCTGTTCGACGCACCTATGCTGCAGCGCAGCATGCAATCGGGCTAACATCAGGTATCAAAGGCTTGGGCCTTTTTTCTGAATCCGGTCGCGGGCAGCACACGCGCTGGCCTGCCGCCCCCACACATGCGATACAAGCTTCTCACAGCCGAGCAGTATGCGCGTCGGCTGCGCCTGCTCATAGCCGAATCCGGCGTTCTGCATCGACGCGTGCAAAGCGTCGGTGGCCGTGCTGTCATCGGCTGGGGCTACAGTTTCCAGCGCAACAACAACAGCGCCATCTGGCGCGATGCCGGCATTGACCTGACGACCGAAGGCTGGGCCCACCTGCGGCGCATCGACGAAGCGCCCACGGGTGCGCGCACGCTGCAGGCACTGGCTTTCGACAAGGTACTGACCGAAGCCGAAGCCAATCGCCTGCTGGTGGCCTCGTCGCGCGAACACGAAATTCATGCCAACCGGTTCGAGCTGCCGTACTCCGACGAGCGGCTGGCCCTGGTGTCACTGACATTCAGCCGCGGCACCCAGACCCTGACCGAAGCGCACCCGCTGATGGCAGCACTGGCCGCCGGCCACCGTGCCGAGGCCTGGTACCAGTTGCGCTACAACTGCTGGGGCTACGCAGCCGATCTGGAAGCCGGCCTGCGCAAACGGCGCCTCATGGAGTCCACCGTGTTCGGCCTGTACGACGATCCCTCGCAGGTCGGCATCGACGAAGCACGCCAGGTGGCCGAGATGATCGATCGCCACCGCGCCGAGATCAACCAGGTGGAGCAGCGCTTTGGCCAGACCCTGGCGGGCGTCGAGGGCCAGCGCGACCTGATCGCCCAGGCCAACCGTGACTACCCGGGCATCGTCAGCACCTGGGGCGAAGTGCCCACCATCCGCGAGGCACTGGCCCCCGCGCGCAATGCACTGATGGCCGCCGGCCTGGACATCGGTTTGTTCAACCCAGCACCGTAGCCAGCTCCCGCATCGACGGCCGACGCGAGGGCACCGCGTCCAGACAGGCTTCGACCCAGGGCTGCAGGCGTGTGGCCCACGCCGCATCGGACGGCGCCAGGCGCTGCAGCAGCTCGTCCATCAGGCAGCCGAACGCCCGCACCTCCAGTGCCCGCAGGGCATCGGCCACGGGCGCTTGGCCGGTTGGCAGCACCGTGGCGGCGCCGAAGTCGCCCAGCACCGCCTCGCCCGAATCCGGTGAAACGTGGATGTTGTGCGCGTAGAAGTCGCCGTGCATGACGCTGCGGGCATGCAGGTGGGCGAGCGCGGCGGCCATCGCCCCGAGCCACCCACGCACGGCCTGTCCATCGAACAACTGACCCGGGGCGTACACATCGCGCGTGCAGCTCTCGAAACTGGGCGGGCTGGCCAGGGCCACATGTCCGGCCGGCAGCAGGGGCATGAGCACGCCCTGCATCCCGTCGGGATGGCCCTGCATCTGCGCCGCCGGCGTGACCAGGGCCGGATGATGGCCGGCGATCAGGCTGGCCCGCCATTCGTCCTCGGGCCGCCCATCGCTGGTCACCGCCCCCTTGAACAGTTTGAGTGCCCACGACCGCTGCCCGGTGCCCGCCTCGCGCACCCGGTAGATGTCACCCGAGGCCCCCCCGCCCAGACGGTCTTCCACCACCAGATGGTGCCAGGGCACCACCGGCAGCGCGGGTGTCTCCGGGCACGGCCAGCCCAGCGGATTGCCCGACAGGGCCAGCCAGCTCAGGCGTGGCAATTCGGTCAGCCAGGCAGGCAGTCGGGGCAGCGCATTGGCGGACAGCCGCAACAGCTCCAGCCGGCGGGCGTCGGCCAGAGAATCCGGCAGGGCCTGCAGGCGGTTGCCGGCCAGCATGAGTTTTTGCAGGGCCGCCCGCTCACCCAGAGCGACCGGCAGTTGCGTCAGCCGGTTGTCGGTCAGGATCAGCCAGCGCAGCCGGGCCGGCAGGGCCTGCGCCGGCACGACATCGATCCGGTTCGCCTTGAAGCCCACCATCTCCAGCGCAGGGCAGTCGCCCAGGCATTCGGGCAGATGGGTGAAATCGTTGTCCGAGCAGAAGATGATGCGCAGGCGCCGCAGGCGGCCGAGGTCGTCCGGCAGTTCCGACAGCCGGTTGCCGCTGAGGTTGAGCACCTCCAGGCTGTCGGCCAGTTCGAAGATCTCGCGCGGAAACCGGGTCAGGCCGGCCGAGAGATCCAGCCGGCGCGCGCCGGCCAATTGTCCGGTGCGCAATTGTTCGAGTGTGTGCGTGGGCATGCGGTCATTGTCGCCAATGCCCGCGCCGATGCCTGCCAGTTTGCAACGTTCTTTGCACGCACATCGCTGCAGATTTACAAGCGGGACACGTCCGGGGCGCAACATGAAGGCTCACCAACACCCAGAGGAGTTCTCCATGCAACGCCGACACCTGATCCGAACGCTGGTCGTCACCGCGCTGGGCGGCACGGCCCTGTCTGCCATGGCACAAGGCCCGCACGGCGGACCGCCACCGCATCCGGGACCGAACCGTCGGCCCCCCGGACATGCGCCCCATCAACCGCCGCGTCCGCCGGCACAGATCCACCGTCCGGTGCCACCGCCACCCCCGCGCCATCCGCAGGCCGCTCCGGGACACCGGCCTCCACCGCCGCCCTACCACTACAACGCGCGTGGCCCCGAATTCCGCAAGGGTGCACGCCTGCCCGGGTACCTGCGCCACCAGAACTACTTCGTGACCGACTACCGCATCCACCGGCTGCCGCCACCACCCGCCCGCCACCACTGGGTGCAGGTCGGCCCCGACTACGTGCTGGTGAACGGCTACGGCCTCATCATCAACGTGGTGATCGGCCGCTGAGGCGGGCCACCCGGGGCAGGCCAGCCGGGTTCGTGGCAGCATGATGGCCCGAGACACATTCCTCTCAGACGACGTCACACATGAAAACGACCCGACTCCTTGCCCTGCCCCTTGCCCTGGCCCTCGCACTGGGCCTGGCCGCCTGCTCGCGCGATGCCGGTGAATCGGCCTCAGCCTCCGCGACGGCGCCATCCCAGGCCATTGCCCGTGCCGACGCCGTGGAGGCGGTGGCCGCCCGCGGCAGGGGTTTCACGGCCGGTGCGCTGATGAGCGCCCAGGTGGTCTATGTGCTGTTCGACCCGCAATGCCCGCACTGCGCGCACCTGTGGGAATCCTCCCAGCCCCTCATGGATCGCGCCCGCTTCGTCTGGCTGCCGGTGTCGCTGCTCGGCCCCAAGAGCCTGCCCCAGGGTGCGGCCATCCTGCAGGCGGCCTCGCCCGTCCAAGCCATGACGGCCCATGAGCAGTCACTGCTCTCGGGCGCCGGCGGCACCTCGGCTTCGTCGAGCATCCCCGACGACATCGAGCAGGCCATCCGCGCCAACACCCAGTTGCTCAACGACCTGGGCGCCGATGCCGTGCCGTTCATCGTGACGCGCCATCGCCAGAGCGGCGAGGTCGTGACGCAGGCCGGCTCGATGGGCACCGAGGCGCTGGCCAGGCTGATCGGCCTGTGACCGGTCGCCGGCGCTCAGATGCCGGTCTCGACCATGTGCAGGAGCCGGGCGCCCAGGGCCTGGCGCATCGCCACGGGCGCGTGTCGCAGCGGCCCGTCGATCATCAGCAGCGCCATACCGTGCACCGTTGACCAGGCCAGGAACTCGGCACCCGGTCGTCGCTCGGGTGGCAGCACGCCGGCCTTCACCATCTCGTCCAGTGCATAGCTCAGCAGCTCGAACGGGTTGAGCCCCTTCTCGGCCGTCCGCGCCGGGTCCGCCGGCATCTGGACGTCAAAGGCGCCGGACGCAAACGCGGTAAGGAACCAGCCCGTCTCGGCCTGCGCGAAGGACAGGTATCCCCGCCCCACCGCGGCCAGCATCGCCCGCGACCGGGCCGCCAGGTCCGGCTCCGCCTCCGCGCGCTTGAGCTCGCGCTCGATCACCTCGGCCAGCTTGCCCAGGGCCGCGGCGCGCACGGCCTCAAACAGCGCCTGGTGGCTGGAGAAGTGGCGGTACGCCGCGTTCGGCGCCACGCCGGCACGGCGCGTGGCCTCGCGCAGGACCACGGCCTTGGGGCCGCCCTCGCGCGCCAGCGCCAGACCGGCGTTGACCAGTGCGGCGCGCAGATCGCCGTGGTGGTAGGTCGATCGCGCCTGGGGACGGCGGGCCGTGGCCATGGTGGGGATTCAGCGAGCGGAAAACAAAAAATTACGCCTCATCGGACAAACGATGTGGACATCGTCCATTTTAGCCCCTAGGATGTGTACATCGTCCACAAGCATGGGGACCCACCATGGCCCGGATCGTTTCGCGCATACAGCCCTGCCTGTGGTTCGACACCCAGGCGGAAGAAGCCGCCCGCTTCTATGTCAGCGTCTTTCCCCACTCGCGCATCCTCAGCGTGACGCACTACGGCGAAGCGGGCAAGGAAGAGCATGGCAAGCCAGCCGGCTCGGTCATGACGTTGTCCTTCACGCTCGACGGCCAGGACATGCTGGCCCTCAACGGCGGCCCGCACTTCAGCTTCACCCCCGCGGTGTCGCTGATGATCCACTGCGACAGCCAGGCCGAGATCGACCACTACTGGGATGCACTGACCGCCGGCGGCGACCCCGCCGCACAGCAGTGCGGCTGGCTCACCGACCGCTTTGGCCTGTCATGGCAGGTCACCCCGCGCGACTGGGAGCAAATGATGAACTCGCCCGACCACGCCGCGTCGCAGCGCGCCATGCAGGCACTCATGAAGATGAAGAAGCTCGACATCGCCGCGTTGCAGGCGGCCTATGACGGGCGCTGACCCACCCACCAACGGCAAGGAGACCCACATGGACATCACCGTCGAAACCCGTGTCAAAGCCCCCGTGGCGCAGGCCTGGGCCGCCTGGAACGATCCGCGCGCCATCGAGCAGTGGAACGCCGCCTCGCCCGACTGGCACACACCCCGCGCCAGTGTCGATCTGCGCGAGGGCGGCCGGCTCATGGCCCGCATGGAGGCGCGCGACGGCAGCGAAGGCTTCGACTTCGTGGCCACCTACACCCGCATCGAACCCGGGCGGCTCGTCGAGTACACGATGGACGACGGGCGGCGGGTGCGTGTCGAGTTCCATCCCTCGGGCAGCGACACCACCGTGCGCGAGACCTTCGAGGCCGAGAACGTCTATCCCCCGGAGATGCAGCGCGAGGGCTGGCAGGCCATCCTCGACCACTTCGCCCGCTACGTCGAAGGCCGTGTCACGGCCGGGACGTGATCCTCTCCGGGAGCCAGCCATGCGGCACGACGAGCGCACCCTGAGCACATCCCGCACCCTGCCCTTCACGCCACAGGCCATCTACGGTGCGTTCGCCGCGCCCGAGCTGCTGGCGCGCTGGTGGGGGCCTGCGGGCTTCACCAACACGTTCGAGACCTTCGAATTCCGGCCCGGTGGCCGCTGGACGTTCGTCATGCACGGGCCGGACGGCACCGACTACGCCAACAGCAACCGCTTCGAATCACTGGAACCCGACCGGCGGGTCGTCGTCCGCCACGATGGCCAGCCCTTTTTCACGCTGACGATCAGCCTGACACCCGTCGGCGGCGGCACGCTGCTGGAGTGGGATCAGACCTTTGACGACGCCCAGACCGCAGACGCCGTCAGGCATCGCGTCGACCCGGCCAACGAGCAGAACCTCGACCGCCTGACCCGGGTCCTGAACGACACGATCACCACCCACCCCCCACCGGAGGCCACACCATGAAACCCAATCCCATCGTCTGGTTCGAAATCTACGTGCAGGACATGGCTCGCGCCCGCCGCTTCTACGAGACCGTGTTCCAGTGCACGCTGGAGCCGCTGGCCGCCCCCGAAGGCGAGGCCAGCAGCATGGACATGCTGAGCTTTCCCACGGAAATGAACGCCCCCGGCGCCGGCGGCATGCTGGTGCGCATGGAGGGCGTCCCGCCCGGCGGTGGCGGCACGCTGGTCTACTTCGGCTGTGAGGACTGCGCGGTGCAGCAATCCCGCGTGGAAGCGGCCGGCGGCCGGATCCACAAGCCCAAGTTCGCCATCGGCCCCTACGGTTTCTGCGCACTGGTCGTGGACACCGAGGGCAACTGCATCGGGCTGCATTCGATGGCCTGAGCGCCAGCACCCGTCCTTGAACCACCCCTTGCCGAGGAGAACCCCATGTCCACCGGAACCGTGCGCCTACACCGCGTGCTGCGCACCACGCCCGACAACGTCTTCCGCGCCTTCACCGATGGCGCGGCCATGGCCAAGTGGTTGCCGCCCTATGGTTTCGTCTGCCACGTGCACGAGCACGATGGCAAGGTTGGCGGCCGCTTCAGGATGTCGTTCGAAAACTTCTCGAACGGCCAGCGCCATTCGTTCGGCGGCGAGTACCTGGCGCTCAGGCCCGGTGAACTCGTCGAATACACCGACCGCTTCGACGACCCGAACCTGCCCGGCGAGATGCACGTGAGCGTGAAGCTGCGCGCGGTCTCCTGCGGCACCGAGATCCACATCGAACAGTCCGGCATCCCCGAGCCCATCCCCACCGAGGCCTGCTACCTCGGCTGGCAGGAGTCGCTCATGCAACTTGCCCACCTCGTCGAACCCGACATCACCGGATAAGGAGCCCCTCATGCACTACGTCGATGGATTCGTCTTGCCGGTGCCCCGCGGCAGACTCGATGAGTACCGCGCGATCGCGGACAACGCAGGCAAGGTCTGGCTGGAACACGGCGCCCTGCAGTATTTCGAATGCGTGGCCAACGACGTGCAGCCCGGCAAGCTCACCTCGTTCCCGCAGTCCGTGCAGCTCAAGGACGACGAGGTGGTCGTGTTCGCGTGGATCGTCTACGCCTCGCGCGCCGAACGCGACCGCATCAACGCGCTGGTCATGCAGGACCCGCGCATCACCTGCACCAAACCCGAAGACATGCCCTTCGATGGCTCGCGCATGTTCTGGGGTGGTTTCACCGGGATGGTCGAATGGGGCTGGGGCAGCCCGTCGTAGCGCACCCATCCACAGCCGGCGTGGTGACGTCACGGCCCTGCGGCAGTACCCATGTGCCTGCAGGCAGCCGGGGTGGCGGCGGATAATTCCTCCGTTCCACTTCGACACACAAGGACTTCACCACGATGCGACTCCTTCACACCATGCTGCGCGTGGGCAACCTGCAGCGCTCGATCGACTTCTACACCCAGGTGCTGGGCATGCAGTTGCTGCGCACCTCCGAGAACCCCGAGTACAAGTACTCGCTGGCCTTCCTGGGCTTCGACGGCGGCAACCCGGGCCAGGCCGAGATCGAGCTGACCTACAACTGGGGCACCGAGCAGTACGAGATGGGCACCGCCTACGGCCACATCGCCATCGGCGTGCCCGACGCCTACGCCGCCTGCGAGAAGATCAAGGCCGCGGGTGGCAACGTCACGCGCGAGGCCGGCCCGGTCAAGGGCGGCTCGACCGTCATTGCCTTCGTCACGGACCCGGACGGCTACAAGATCGAGCTCATCCAGCGCGACGACGATCAGGCGGGCGGCAAAGGCCTGCGCTGACCCCCACCGGCCTGCCGGTTCACCAACTGCGCACGGGCCCGGTGTCGATGTGAACGAACTGCTCGCGCGGGTAGTAGCCGACGCCGCCGGCGCGCAGTGACAGCGCCGCCGCGCGAAGATCGGTCAGCCGCGTGCCGGGCAGGCGCACATCCACGGCGCGTCCGTCCATGTGCAGGCTGCGTTTGGCCACGCCACCACCGGGCGCGGCGCGCAGCATCTCGTTGGTGGCCGGTGAACGGTAGCCCGAGATGATCTCGAAGGGACGGGTGTTGCCCAGGACACGGTGGATCTGGTGCAACAGGTCGTACAGGCGCGGGTCCATGCGGCCGATGTCGCCGCTCCGGTGATCGCGCAGAAACCCGCCCAGCTCACCCAGCGCCCACGGGTCGTACTCATGGCCGATGGCATACACCAGATCGATGTCTTCGTGCGTGTGGGTGTGATGGAGCGCCAGACGGCGCGGCGACGGTGCGGCCATGGCCCGTGCCACCGAGGGCGGCAGGGTTGCCGCGGCCACCGTCCCGGCGGCAGCCGACAGCCAGCGCCGGCGGGACATGCGCGCATGCTTCAGACCCGCCATGAAGACCCTCCATCCGTGGCCCTGGCCTTGCCGCGGCGCGCCTCCAGGGCGGCCCGCAACGTACGGTCGTGGCCGTAGATATCGTCAAAGAAATAGATCTCGCCATTTTTGACCAGGGTCGTGATGTACGTGATCACCACCGGCAAGGGTTCGCTCAGGCGCACGGTCTGCGACTGGCCCTTGCGCATGGCAGCGACGATGCGTTCCTCGGTCCAGTCGGGCATCTCCTGCATCACGAACAGGGCCAGGGCCAGGGGGTCTTCCACGCGGATACAGCCGTGGCTGAAATCGCGCTGGGCACGCTGGAACAGGCCGACACTGGGCGTGTGGTGCAGGAAGATGTGATCGCGGTTGGGAAACACGAACTTGATGTCGCCCAGCGCATTCTCGGGCCCCGGACGCTGACGCAGCAAGGCACGCCCGGCCAGCACGTCGTCCAGCAGCGCATCGCTCACGCTGCGGTGCACCGCACCGTCACGCTGAACGATCTCGAACCCGAGGCGGTCAAGATAGCCCGGGTCGCGGCGCAGACGGGGCACGGTCTCGGCCGCTGCAATGGAGCGTGGCACGTTCCAGTAGGGGCTGAACTCGATGAAGCGCATGTCCTCGTCAAACAGCGGCGTGTCATGGCGCATGGCCTTGCCGACGATGACCCGCATCTCCGCCCTGACCTGGATGTCACGACCGGTCTGCTCGTAGGCCCGCAACACGAATTCGGGGATGTTCACCACCACCATCCGGCGGGCCTGCTGCAGCGGAAGCCAGCGCAGGCGCTCAAGCGCCAGCCCGATCTGCACGGCCCGTTCGTCGGGCGCCACCGCCAGTTGCGCCAGGGTCTGGCGGCCCACCACCCCATCGACCTCCAGACCATGACGGCGCTGGAACCGTCGCACGGCCTCCACCAGGTCGTCGTCATACCGGTCGGCCTGGCCCGTGGCGTGCCCGGGCTGGTAACGCAACGCCAGCGCCGCCGGCAGGTCACCCAGGGCCGCCAGCCGCCGGGCCAGCAGCGGGACCCCCGCGTACCGCGCGCCCGGATCCAGTTTGCCCGGACCGCGTGTACCGCGCGATGGCAGGGGCGGCAGGGCCTGTTGCCAGGCCTCGTGACCCTGCAGGCTGCGGTAGTGCCGCAGCGCCTGGCGAAGCTGCTGATACGGGTGCAAGGCCGGCTCGGCCCTGGCCACGGCCTGTGCCAGATCGCCGGCGGCCAGCGCCTGGCGCAATGCGCCTGGCGCATCGAACACCGCCTGGCGTGCCGGCCGGAACGCGGCCTGGACCTGCCGGGGGTTCACGCGGCCATGGCGAAGATGCTCCAGGTAGCGCACCATCGCGTCGGACAGGCGCTGGTCCAGCCGGGACACGGCTTCATCATCCAGGCCCGCCGCCACCTGCGCCGCCCGCCCGATCTCGGCCGCCAGGCTGTCCGCACCGTACTCCGCCGGATCCAGCCCTTGGGTGTCGGCAGCGCGCAGCAGTGAAACCGCCTCCAGCGCCTGGCCTGTGGGGCGCCCCGCATCGAACCACACCGGCTCCGCGGCGGCCAGGGCGGCACCCGCGGGCACCAGGCACCACAACAGGCCACAGCACCACAGCCACCGGCGCATCAGCATCCTCGCACCCGGCCACACCACCGCTGCGGCGAGGCCCATCGGGCCTCACGCCCGCCAAACGCGACGAAGCCCGGTGGGGCCGGGCTGTGTGACAGGAAGCGCCCCCCTTCAGTCAACGATCTCGACTTCCACGCGCCGGGCCTGGGCATCGTCGCCGGAGCCGGTGGTCTGCTCGGGCTTGCTCATCACGATCGACGATTCGGCCAC
>Ga0265293_10001032_pt1 | contig 62955 bp, 54 predicted proteins | sample Munlanlewell138R_FD_192505 | JGI IMG/M metagenome (GOLD analysis project Ga0265293, IMG submission 192505) | Leachate microbial communities from a municipal landfill in Southern Ontario, Canada - Leachate well 138R | ecosystem: Engineered > Solid waste > Landfill > Unclassified | place: Canada...
CCCAAACCCGCCCACTCCGCGTTGCAAATGCTCGCCATAGCCCAAGCTATGCCTGCGCTTTGCGTCTTGATTGGACGGGCTTTGGCGATCCTCTCGGGCGCGATCAATTCATTCTCAAGCTCTGAGCCAGGTCCCGCCCCCGGCCGGGCCCGGCGCCGGCATGTGGTATAGATTGGATTCCTTCTGAATTGGAAACGATGCTCAGCAACTGGAGGTTGAGCGTATTGCGCCCAGCGTCCAGCGTATATCCACCACGCTCAACGCTCAACGCCTGACGCCAAACCTTCATGGGCCGAGATCATCTGTCATTCGGTGCGCTGACAATGCCTGCCAATCAGGTAATTCCTTGACTTGAGGCACCGCTTCGTCGTCCTGACCACGCCCGCCCTCACCTGCCGCCACAGTCCACGCAGTGACCCACCGCCAGACCGCCAGCCTGTTCCAGCACGTGAGCGCCGAGCGCGCAGACGCGTACCGCGCCATCCTGGACGTGTTTGCCGCCGCCAAGCGGCGCTTTCGCCTGCACCTGCGCGCCGACGACATCCGCAGCGAAGCCGCCTGGCCGGGCGGGCAAAAACCCGAGCCCGAGGAACTGGACCGCCTGCTCGCGCAACTGGTGGAATGGGGCAACCTTGCGCGCCAGGCCGACATGGCGCGCAAGACGACGATTGCCGACTACTACCGGGCCGAGTTTCTGTACCAGCTCTCGCGCGAGGGCGAGGCGGTGGAGACCGGATTGGCCGCGTACGCGCAGGCGCTGCAACGCCGCGCGGCGCTGCAGACGGTGGCGCTGCAGGACATACAGACGCAGCTTGCGGCACTGGCACGGTTGGCGGCAGAGACGCCGCTGGATGGCGCCCGCGTGCACCAGAGCCTGCGCGAGCTGGTGCACGTGTTCGAGGGGCTGGCCAGCAACGCCGAGGATTTCATGACCGGGCTGGCGCGCACGCTGGAGCTGCAGGCGGCCGACGCGACCACCGTCATGGCGTACAAGGACCGGCTCATCGACTACCTGCAGCGCTTCATCGGCGACCTGGTCACCGCGTCGGCGCGCATCGCCGAGGCGCTGCTGGCGCTGGAGCCGGCAGACGCGCTGCTGGCCGCCGCTGCTGCGCGCGAGGCGCGCGATGCCGCGCCCGGCGACGATGCAGCTGCAGCCGATGCCGGTGAGCAGGCGCTGGCGGCTTGGCACGAGCGCTGGCGGGGGCTGCGCGACTGGTTCCTGGCCAGCAGTACCGGACCGTCGCAGGCGCAACTGCTGCGCGCGCAGGCGCGCTCGGCCATTCCGCGCCTGCTCGGCGCCATCGCGCGCGTCAACGAGCGCCGCAGCGGTCGCAGCGACCGCGCCGCCGACTACCGCGAGCTGGCGCGCTGGTTCGCCGCCGCCGACGAGGCCGACTGCCACCGCCTGTGGCGCGCCGCCTTTGGCCTGGCGCCGGCGCGCCACCTGGCGCTGAGCACGGAGGCGGAGGTCGCGGCGGCGACGCCGTGGGCCGAGGCACCGGAGATCCGCATCGAGCCCACGCTGCGCGAGCGCGGCCGCCTGCCCAGCAGCGGCGGCCCGCCGCGCCTGACCGACCGCTCGGCGCAGAAGCGCTGGCTCGCCGACCAGCTTGCCGACGAGAGCGCGCAACTGGCGGCGGCGCGCAAGCAGCTCATCACGCAGGACATCCGGCGCCTGTCCGAGTTGGGCCGCCTGGACCGGCACGCCTTCAGCCTGTTCCTGGACCTGCTGGGCGAGGCGCTGGCCGCCATGCAGGATCCGGCGCAGCCGATCGAGCGCGCCAGCCGCGACGGCGGCCTGCAGCTCACCTTCACGCCGATCCCGGACGCGCCCCTGGTGGTGCTGGAAACCGAGGACGGCACATTTGCCGGCCGCGATCACTGGATACACATCCGCGAGGCGGTTCATGACTGAAGCAGCCATCGTCGATGCCCGCACGCGCGAGATCGCCGAGGAACGCCAGCGCGCCCTGCGCGCGCTGCTGGCGCGGCCACTGATGACCGGTGGCCATCCCGCCTTTGCACTGGTGCGGCGCCATGCCGATCATCTGCGTGAGTGGTTTGCGCGCGAATGCGGCTGGACGCTGCGCGTGGAGCGCAGCCACGCACGCCTGGCCAAGCGCGCGGCGGACCACCACGATGCCACGCGCGGCGCCGCAGGCTTCCAGCGCAGCCGCTACGTCCTGCTGTGCCTGGCGCTGGCGGTGCTCGAGCGCCATGACATCCAGATCACGCTGAAGAACCTGGGCGAGGCGCTGATGGAAGAAGCGCAGGACCCGGCGCTGGCTGCATCGGGATTCGAGTTTGCGCTGGACCGCCAGAGCCAGCGCAGCGACCTGGTCGAAGTCTGCCGCCTGCTGCTCGAGCTGGGCGTGCTCGAGCGCATCGCCGGCGACGAGGCCGCCTACCTCAACCAGTCGGGCGATGCGCTCTACGACATCCGGCGCCCGGTGCTGGCGGCACTGCTGGTCAGCGCGCGCGGGCCCTCGGCGCTGGCCGGCGCGGGCACCAGCGCAGAACGGCTGGCCGCACTCAGCGCCGGCGCCACGCCGCAGGGCGACGCCGCCCGCCGCACCGCGCTGCGGCACCACCTCAGCCGGCGCCTGCTCGACGACCCGGTGGTCTACCTGGCCGAGCTGGACCACGAAGAGGCCGCGTATTTTGCCAGCCAGCGCGGCCCCATGGGGCACCGGCTTGCGCAGGCCGGCGGGCTGGACGCCGAGCACCGTGCCGAGGGCAGCGCGCTGGTCGACGCCGCCGGTGACCTCACCGACGTGGCGCTGCCGCAGCAGGGCACCAACGCGCACGCGACGCTGCTGCTGGCCGAATTCCTGGCCGAGCGCGTGCGTGCCGGCACGCGCACTGCCGTGCCCATGGCCGAGGTCGAGGCCCTGCTGCGCCAGGCCGCGCGCGAGCACCGCAAGTACTGGCGCAAGGACACGCAGGAACCGGGCGCCGAGCGCGAACTGGCCGCCATTGCCTGTGGCCGGCTGGCGGCGCTGCGCCTGCTCGCGCGCCAGGGCGACAGCGTGCTGCCGCTGCCCGCCGTCTGCCGCTTCAAGCTGGGCGAGGCCGACCTCCGCCCCGCGCGCCAGGCCGACCTGCTGGGCGACGCGCCCGATGCGGCGGGTGCCGCATGAGCGCGCCGCTGCCGCAGCCCCGCTCCAGGCGCTGGCAGCCGCTGCGCCTGGGCCTGGTCGAGCTTTACTACTATGACGTGGAGGAGTTCTGGTTTGAAGACGGCCACCTGCTGCTGCGCGGCAACAACGGCACCGGCAAGTCCAAGGTGCTGTCGCTGACGCTGCCCTTCCTGCTCGACGCCAGCCTGTCCCCGGCGCGCCTGGAGCCCGATGCCGATCCGGCCAAGCGCATGCAGTGGAACCTGCTCATGGGCAGCAGGTACAAGCGCCGCACCGGCTACGCCTGGCTGGAGTTTGGCCGCGTCGACGCCGGCGGGACCCCGCGCTTCGTCACCGTGGGCGCCGGCCTGCGCGCTACTGCCGGCCGCCCGCAGGTCGACGCCTGGTACTTCAACACCGAGCGGCGCGTGGGCCAGGGGCTGCAGCTGGTCGACGAGAACCAGACCGTGGCCACCCAGGAGCGGCTCAGGGAGATGCTGGGCCGCCACTGCGTGCACACTGCCGTGGGCGTACACCGGCACGCCGTCGACGAGCGCCTGTTCGGCCTCGGCGACGCACGCTACAAGGCCCTGCTGGACACGCTCATCCAGTTGCGCCAGCCGCAACTGTCCAAGCAGCCCAACGAGGACAACCTCTCGCGCGCGCTGTCGCAGGCGTTCGCGCCGCTGCCCCGTCCCGTGCTCGAGGACGTGGCCGCCGCGCTCAACCAGCTCGACGACCACCGCAGCGAGTTGCAGGACTACAGCGCCATGCACGAGGCCGTGTCCCGCTTCAACGGCACCTACCGGCACTACGCACAGATCCTGGCGCGGCGCCGCGCGCGTGACCTGCGCCAGGTACAAACTGCCTTTGACAATGCCAGCGCAGCAGCCAGGCAGGCACAGCACCGCCACGACGCGGCGCAAGCGGCGTTGCAGGAGCAGGAACAGGAACTGGCCGCGACGCAAACGCGCCAAGGCGAGGTCAGCAGCCAGGCCAACGCGCTGCAACGCAGCCCTGAAATGCGCGATGCACACGCCCTGCACCAGGCGCGACAGGCCGCCGAAAGCGCCGGGCACAACGCAGCACGTGCCCAGCAAGACGCGGTGCGCGCCGGCCAACGCCTGCAGGAAGAGCAGAAGAACCTGGCACGCTGGCAAGAAAGCTGCCAGGCATCGGCGCAACGGCTCCGGCACGCGCTGGGTGCCAGCCGGGAGCAGGCCTCGCTGGCCGGCATGGCCGATGCGCACGCACGCAGTTGGTCACTGCACGACACGGACACGCCCGGCCCGGAGCAGCTTGCCCGCCAGCCGCAGGACCGGCGCAGCGCGGCCTTTCAGGTCCAGCGCGAGCTTGCCGCCAAGCGCGACGAACAAATCGCGCTGGTGCGCGCGCGGCTGGCTGCGGCGCAGCAGGCGCTGCAAGAGCAGCGCATGGCGCAACGCGAGCACGATGCGCGCAGCAGCGACAGCAACGCTGCCGAGCAAGACCGGGCCGCCGCCGAGCGGCAGGTCCTGGATGCCGGCCAGGCCCACATCGCCGCGTGGCAGGCCTTTGCCGTACGCGTCGCCCACCACCTGGGATCCGCCGTGGCCCAGGCCTGGCCCGACGCCGGGGAGGCGCTGGCCGACTGGGTCAACAGCCTGGACGGCGCATCGCCGCTGGCATCGCACTGGTCCATGGTCGAAGCGGCCGAGCGCGACACGCTGGCCGCCACCGATGCCGATTTGCGCCAGCAACGGCAAGCGCTGGAGACCGAGCGCGCACCCCTGCTGTCCGAGCAAAAGGCGCTGCGCGAAGGCAGCGAGGCATCGCCGCTTGCACCGCTCACGCGCGGTGCCGAGCGCAGCGGCCGCGCCGGCGCGCCGCTGTGGCAACTGGTGGACTTTGTGCCGGACACGGATGCCGCCGCCCGCGCCGGACTGGAAGCTGCGCTGCAAGCCAGCGGCCTGCTCGACGCCTGGGTCAGCCCCGAGGGCGTGCTGCTGGCGCCCGATACGCAGGATGCCTGGCTCGTGCCGGAGTCAACGCAAGAGCTGCCCGCCACCACGCCGACGCTGGCCACCCTGCTGCAACCAGACCCGGCCGCACGCGACTCGGGCGTGGCAGCGGCCCGGGTACACGCCGTCCTGGCCCGCATCGCCATCACCGATGCGGCTGCCACCGGTGCGGCAGCAACTGCCTGGGCAGGCGGCGACGGCCGCTACCGCATCGGCCCGCTGCAAGGCGCCTGGCGCAAACCTGCGGCCGAGCACATTGGCTACGCTGCGCGGCAGGCGGCGCGCCAGCGCCGACTCGAGCAGATTGCCAACCGGCTGCAAATCCTGGCAGGGCAGGAACGCGGCCTCCTGGCAGCGCAAGAAGCGCTGGCGGCGCGCCGCAGCACGCTCGGGCAACTGGCAGGCAGCCAGCCCACGGCGGAACAACTGCGCAATGCGCACGCGGCACTGGCCGCGGCCGAGCGCCGCGCGGCACAGGCCCGGGCCCGGCTCGCTGAAGCACAGGCACGCCTGCAATCTGCGCGCGAAGCCAGCGCGGCTGCACAAGACGCGCTGGTGCTGGACGCCACCGACACCGCCCTGCCCACCGATCCGGCAGCACTGTCCAAGGTGGCCGACGCCGTGCAGGAATACCGCCTGGCCGCCACGCACTGCGAGGCCACGCTGGACCATCATGCGCAGGCGTTGGTTGAGCAGGTGCAGCAGCAGGCCCGCGTCACCGCGGCCGGCACCGAACTTGAACAAGCCCGCGAGCATGCCGGTGAACAGCGCCGCCAGGCCGCCGCCGCGCAGGCGCTGCACCAGGAGCTGGCACGCAGCGTGGGCGCCGGCGCGGCGGACGTCCTGGCCCGCCTCGGGGTCCTGGAGCAGGAAGCGCGTGCCCTGAAAACCACGCTGGAGACGGTGCACAAGAACCTGGCGGCAACGCACAAGAGCCTGGGCGCAGCCGGGCAGGCCGTGACCGACACCGGCGAGCGCCTGCAAGCCGAGCACGAGCGGCGTGCCGCCTGCGTCGGCGCGTTCCAGGCATTTGCCGGCACCGGCCTGCTGCGCGCCGCCGCCCCGTCGCTGGCGTTGCCGGCCGGTGGCGAGCCCTGGACCCTGGACGCCGCGCTGGGCACCGCGCGCGCGGCCGAAGCCGCGCTCGGCGCGGTGGACGATGCCGACCCGGCCTGGCAGCGCGTGCAGGGCCGGCTCGGCGACGCCTTTGCCGAGCTGCAACGGGCCCTGTCGGCACAAGGGCACGAGTGCTTTGGCGAGCCCGGCGACCACGGTTACGTGGTCCGCATCCGCTTCAACCAGCGCAACGAGGCGCCGGACGCGCTGCAGGCCGTGCTGCAAGCGGAGATCAGCGAGCGGCGCACGCTGCTCACCGCGCGCGAGACGGAAGTCATAGAAAACCACCTGCAGGCCGAAATCGCCGCGCAACTGCAGGCGCTGATCCGCGCCGCCGACGACCGCGTCAAGAAGATCAACGCCGAACTGGCGCGGCGGCCCACGTCCACCGGCGTCAAGTTCAAGCTGGTGTGGGAGGCGCTGCACGGCGAGGACGCATCGCTGGCGTCGCTCGCCGCCGTGCGCCAGTTGCTCATCAACAAGGTGGCCGACGCCTGGTCGCCCGCCGACCGCGCCCAGGTCGGCGCCTTCCTGCAGGGCCGCATAGACGCCGAGCGCGAGCGCGACGCCGCGTCGGCCCGCATCGACCAGCTCGCCGCCGCGCTCGACTACCGCGCCTGGCACCGCTTCCGCGTGCGCCGCTGGCAGGACGGCCAGTGGAAGCCCCTGTCCGGCCCGGCCTCCAGCGGCGAGCGCGCGCTGGGCCTGACCGTGCCGCTGTTTGCCGCCGCCGCCAGCCACTACGAGAGCGCCGCCGCGCACGCACCGCGCCTGGTGCTTCTGGACGAAGCCTTCGCCGGCATAGACGACGCCGCGCGCGCCCACTGCATGGCGCTGATCCGCGAATTCGACCTGGATTTCGTCATGACCAGCGAGCGCGAATGGGGCTGCTACGCCGAGCTGCCCGGTGTCGCCATCTGCCACCTGGTGCGCCGCGCCGACGTGGACGCCGTCCACGTCTCGCGCTGGCGCTGGAACGGACGCACGCGCGAGCGCGCCGAGCTGCCGCCAACGGCCTCTGCCGCAAGCGCGGCGCCGGCCGACGAAACGGAGCTTGGTTTTTCATCCTGAGCGGCCGTGCGCCGCTGCCGCAGCCGAGGGCAGCGCCACGCGTCCGGTCGCATGCGACGGCACAAAGCAAACATAATCCGGCCATGCCCTCCTCCGACCCCGAACGCCTGCAGCGCCTGCTCGGCGGCGACACGCTGGCACGGCTGCGCAGGCGCCTGCGCCGGCGCTACGCCACGGAACCGGAACCTGCTGACCGCTTCACGCTCGGCAACCTCAGTGCGCCCGAGACCACGGCGCTGGCCGACCTGCTGGGGCGGCCGCGGCGTGCGCAGGCGTCCATGCAACTGTCGCACGCCGAGCTGGACGCAGCGCTGGCCCGCGCCGGCGTCGCGCCCGGCCTGCGCGCCGCGCTGGAGCGGCTGGACGGCCCCATCAGCGACACCCGCGCCGCACGCGAGCAACGGCGCCGGCAGTGGGCCGCCATGGCCGCACTGGCAGGCGACGCACGGCTGGCTGCCGTGCTGGCCGAGGCGCGGGGACTGGGCCTGCTCAAGCGCCTGTCCGGCGGCGACCCCGGCACGGCACGGCAATACCTGCGGCAGGCCGACGCGGTGCTCGCACGGCTGCCGGCGCGCGGCGTCTCGCTGGCCCGACTGGCCGCCGACACCCTGGGCGATGCGCACGCACTGGACCGCGGCCAGCCCGCCGCCACCCTCGTTCGCCGCGCGCTGGCCAGCCGGGACCCGGGCCAGCGCAGCCGCGAACTCTGGGCGGCGCAGGGCGTCCTGGTCAACGAGCTGGCCAAGCCGGTGGCGGTACTCAACCTCGGCGCCGACGGCGCTGGCGCAACCGCCCGCCTCGTGCGCACGGCCGCAGCCGCCGGCGATCCACTGCACCTGTCGCTGCGCCTGCTCACGCGCGCCCCGCCCACATGGCGCCCGCAGCAACAGGTCTTCGTCTGCGAGAATCCGGCCGTCCTTGCCGCTGCCGCCGACCACCTCGGTCCGCGCTGCCCACCCATGGTCAGCCTGGACGGCCAACTCTCGGCCGCACCGCGCACACTGCTCGACCAGCTCGCCGCCCACGGTGCCCATTTTTTCTATCACGGCGATTTTGACTGGGGCGGCCTGCGCATCGCCAACGTCGTGTTCGCGCGCTACGCAGCCACCGCCTGGCGCTTTGCCGCTGCCGACTACCGGCCAACCGACGGCCCCTTGCTGCAAGGCCAGCCCGCCACCGCGAGCTGGGATGCCGACCTGGCCACGCTCATGCAGGCAGCCGGTCGCGCCGTGCACGAGGAAAGCCTCCTGGACGCGCTCCTGGCCGACCTTGCCCACCGCGCCTCCATCCCCTGAGCCTGCGGTCGCAGCCCGTGGCCATTTGCCCGCACACCCCGCGAGCCTGTCGGGACTTGGGTCGTTGACAAGCGCACCGGCTCATCCTGAACGACAAGACCCGGCACAATCGGTCTGCACCACAACCACCCCGCACCGCATGAAACTCCTGCACACCTCCGACTGGCACCTGGGCCGCACCCTGTACGGCAAGGCGCGCCACGACGAGCATCAGGCGTTCCTGGCCTGGCTGGCCGACAAGATCGAGCAGGAGCACGTCGACGTGCTGCTGGTGGCAGGCGACATCTTTGACACGACCACGCCAAGCAACCGGGCGCAGGCGCTGTACTATCGCTTCCTGTGCCGGGTGGCCGCATCACGCTGCCGCCACGTGGTCGTCATTGGCGGCAACCACGACTCACCCTCGTTCCTGGACGCGCCGCGCGAGCTGCTGCAGGCGCTGGACGTGCACGTGGTGGGCGCCGCAGCAGCCGATCCGGCGGACGAAGTGCTGCTGCTGCGCGACGGGCAGGGCCGGCCCGAGCTCATCGTCTGCGCGGTGCCGTACCTGCGCGACCGCGACCTGCGCACCGCGGAGGCGGGAGAGACGCTGCAGGACAAGGAGCGCAAGCTGCTGGCCGGGCTGCGCGCGCACTATGCGGCCGTGGGCGCCGCGGCCGGGCAAAAGCAAAAGGAAGCAGGCACGGACGTTCCCATCGTCGGCATGGGGCACCTGTTCACCGCTGGCGGCCAGACGCTGGAAGGCGACGGCGTGCGCGAGCTTTACGTGGGGTCGCTGGCGCATGTGACCCCGGGCATTTTCCCGGCCTGCATGGACTACGTGGCGCTGGGCCACCTGCACGTGCCGCAGGCCGTGGGCGGCTCCGAGGCCATCCGCTACAGCGGCTCGCCGCTGGCCATGGGCTTTGGCGAGGCCGGGCAGCAAAAGAGCGTCTGCCTGGTCCGCTTCGAGCAGCGCGAGCCCGCGGTGCGCTGCAAGCCCATTCCAACGTTCCAGCAGCTGGCGCGGCTGCGCGGCGACTGGGAGACCATCAGCGCGCGCCTGCACGCGCTGGCGCAGGATGAGCACGCTCAGGGCACGACCTGGCTGGAGATCGTCTACGAGGGCGACGCCGTCGTGGGCGACCTGCGCGAGCGCCTGCAGGCACTCACGGCGGATACCCATCTGGAGGTGCTGCGCGTGCAGAACCGGCGCGTCGTTGCGCTTGCGCTGGACGCGCCGCAGGCGCATGAATCGCTGGACGAGCTGGACGAAACACAAGTCTTTGACCACTGCCTGGACGCGCACGACGTGCCGGCCGCGCAACGCGACGCGCTGCAGCAGACGTACCGCGAGGCGCTGGCGCTGCTGCACGAGGACGACGCCCGCGCCGGCTGAGCCATGCAAATCCGCAGCCTGCGCCTTGCCAACCTCAACTCGCTGACCGGCGAGTGGGAGATCGACCTCACCCACCCGGCGTACGCGTCCGACGGCATCTTTGCCATCACCGGGCCCACCGGCGCCGGCAAGAGCACGCTGCTCGACGCCCTGTGCCTGGCGCTGTACGGGCGCACGCCGCGACTGGACCGCATCAGCCAGAGCAGCAACGAAATCATGTCGCGCCACACCGGCCACTGCTTTGCCGAGGTGACCTTTGCCACCGCCGCGGGCGTGTTCCGCTGCCACTGGAGCCAGCGCCGCGCGCGCAGGAAGGCCGATGGCGCGTTGCAGCAGCCCAGGCATGAGCTGGCCGACGCGCAAACCGGCAAGCTGCTGGCAACGAAGATACGCGACGTGGCCGAGCGCGTGGTTGCGGTCACCGGAATGGACTTTGAGCGCTTCACGCGATCCATGCTGCTGGCGCAGGGCGGCTTTGCCGCATTCCTGCAGGCCGACGCCGACGCACGCGCGCCCATCCTGGAGCAAATCACCGGCACCGACGTCTACAGCCGTATTTCAATGGTCGTACACGAGCGCCAGCGCGCCGAGCAGGACAAGCTCAAGCTGCTGCAGGCGGCGATACAGGGCGTGCAACTGCTGACGCCCGAACAGGAACACGAGCTGGTCCAGGCCCGAAAAGCAAAAGAAAAGGAAGCCGATGAAGCAGCGCGGACGCTGACCGCGCTGGCCGCCGCGCTGGCGTGGCGGCGCAAGCTGGCCGGGCTGCAGGATGAAATCAAGGCGCTGGCCGGCGAGCAGCAGAAACTGCTGCAGGACGTGGCTGCATTCCAGCCCGAGCAGCACCGGCTGGACCGCGCGTTGCACGCCGCCACGCTCGACGGCCCCTGGGCCAGCCTGTCGGCGCTGCGCCAGCAGCAGGCAAGCGAGCAGCGCAGGCTGCAGGAGCAGCAGAAAACGCTGCCAGTGCTTCATGACGCGCTGCAAGCCAGGGTCAAACAGGTGCAAGCCGCCAGGGCGGAAAATGCCCGCCTCAAGGGTGAGCTCAAGGCCGCTGCGCCGCTGTGGACGCAGGTGCGCCTGCTGGACCAGCGGCTGGCCGACCAGGCCAAGGCCGTCGCCGCCAGCGGGCAGAGCTGCCAGCAGATCCGGCGCGACGTGCAGGCCAGGCAAGGCGTGCAGGACAAAAACCGGCAGCAACTGGTGCGGGCGCAGGACGAGCAGGCGCGCATTGCACGGGAGCTGGCCGCCAGCGCCGGCGACGCATGGCTGGTGGGCAACCTCTCGGCGGTCGAGGCGCAGCTGGATCAGTTGCGGGCGCTGCAGGATGAGGTTGACGTGCTGGAGACGGCCCGCCGCGGCGCTGCGGCTGACCTCGAACAGGCCACGAAGGCTACGCAGGACCGCAGCAGGGCCCGCGCGCAAAATCAGGACAACAGGCAGCAGGCCGCCCATGCCGTGCAGCAGGCCCGCGACGCGCTGGAGCGGCTGCTGGCCGGCAGGCTGCTGCGCGAATACCGCGCCCAGCGCGACGCGCTGCAGCGTGAAGCCGCGCTGCTGCACAAGATCGCGTCGCTGGAAGACGAGCGCGAACGGCTGCAGGATGGCGAGCCCTGCCCGCTGTGCGGCGCCACCCACCACCCCTGGGCCAGCGGCCAGACGCCACAGCCCAGCGCGGTCGAGCAAAAAATCGCCGCGCTGGACACGCAGATCGCGCAAGCCGAACAGCAGGAAACCCTCATCGCGCAGCGGCAGGCCGCGCTGCAAGCTGCAACCGAGGCCCTTGCGCAGGCTGAAAAAAGCGAAGCCGAAGCCCGCCACCGCGAGCAGCTGGCCGGGCAGAAGCTGTCTGAAGTGCAAGAGCGGCTGCGGCAAACGCGCAGCCGGCTGGCCGACAGCCGGGGCGCGGTCGCGGGCCGGCTGGAACCGCTGGGCATCACGGAGCTGGGCAACCCCGCCACCCTGCTGCAGACGCTGCGGCAGCGGCTGCGTGCCTGGCAGGCGCTGGAGCAGGAAAAGACGCAGGCTGAGCGCCAGATCAGCGAACTGAACGCGGAAATTGCGCGCATTGCGTCCCTCATCGACGCGCAGGGCGCGGCGTTGACAGCTGCAGAACAACAGGTAGCGCAACAGCAACAGGCGCTGCAAGACGCGCGCCGGCAGCGCAGCGGGCTCTATGGTGACCGGGACCCGCAGGCCGAAGAAGCGCGCTTGCGGCAGGCCCAGGAAGAAGCGGAAGCCGCCGAAGGCAAGGCCAGCGAGCAGCAGGCAGACTTGCAGCAGCAGGTGCACGCCGCACAAACCGCTTGCGAAGCACTGCAGGCGCAAATCGCAGAGCGGCAACCCGTGCTTGGCAAGCAAGAAGCCGAATTTGCCGGTGCGCTGCAGCGCGCCGGCTTTGCAGACGAGGCGGCCCTGGACCAGGCCCGCCTGCCTGCGGATGCGCGCGACGCGCTGGCCAGCCGCGCGCGGCAGCTGCAGCAGCGGCAAACCGAACTGAACGCGCGGCTGCAGGACCGCCAGCAGCAGCTGGCCAGCGAACAGGCCCGGGCGCTCAGCGAGCAGACGCAGGATGCGCTGCAAGAGGCGCTGCAGGCGCAGCAGCAGGCGCTGGACGGCCTGCGCGACACGGTGGCGGAAATCAGGCAGCAGCTGGCGGCAAACGAACAGGCCAGGCAGCGCATGGCTGCCCGGCAGGCCGAGATGGAGGCGCAGCGCCGGGACTGCGCGCGCTGGGACGACCTGCACGCGCTCATAGGCTCGGCCGACGGCAAGAAGTACCGCAACTTTGCGCAGGGCCTGACCTTTGAGATCATGGTTGGCCACGCCAACCGCGAGCTGCAAAAAATGAGCGACCGCTACCTGTTGGTCCGCGACGCCAGCCAGCCGCTGGAGCTGAACGTGCTGGACGCCTGGCAGGCCGGCGAGATCCGCTCAACGCAGAACCTCTCGGGCGGCGAGAGCTTCATTGTCAGCCTGGCGCTGGCGCTGGGGCTGGCGCAGATGGCCAGCCGCAACGTGCGCATCGATTCGCTGTTCCTGGACGAAGGCTTCGGCACGCTGGACGAGCAGGCGCTCGATACCGCGCTGCAGGCGCTGGCCACGCTGCAGCAGGACGGCAAGCTGATTGGCATCATCTCGCACCTGCCCGCGCTCAAGGAGCGAATTGCCACGCAGATCCGCGTCGAGCCGCTGACCGGGGGCAGGAGCCGGCTCTCGGGGCCGGGCTGCCGCGCGCTCCAGCGCGCCGATTCCTCCTGACAGCCCGCTGTTTTTTGCGCTGCAAAACGCAGACAAGCCGCCGGTTCAGCCCGCCTACGGCTCCGAGCCATGATGATTCACGGCAAGGCGCAGGTTGCCGCGAAACCCCTTTTCCGATGCAAGCGGGACCAGGTAGTCGCCACCTTCGGATTCACACTGGCTGCCACGCAGCTCGCTGGATGCGGCGTCGGCCAGCACGTAGCGCACGTTCCAACCCTCGTTGGTGAGCGTGATGCGAACGACCACGGTATCGCGAAAGAGGTATTCCCCCTCGACGTGGGTCTTGAACCACAGCTTGCCGTCGACCGTGTAGCCCGTGCTGGATACCGTCAGTTCAACGCTGAACACCACCGTGTTGCCGATGGTGATTTGCGCGCTGTCCAGGAAAGCCGAGAACAGGACCGGCGCCCGCGCGTCGTCCAGGCCAATCCGCTGCGGGTGCATGAGCTCGTCGTACTGGCGCAAGATGGCGCTGTAGGTGTCGCGGCGCCGCTCGGTCAGCTTCCACAGGCGGTCGCCCCGCGTGGCAACCGTGGCCTCGAAATAATACGAGCCCCGCACCTCCTGCCCGCTGTCCTTGGCCTTTTGCACCGATGGCGGCAGCGGCAGCGCCTGCACCTGCATCAGCCCGTCGACGCGCAGGTCGCCAAACAGGAAGCGCACCAGGTTCTGGTAGCCTGCTTCGGAGTTGACCACGCCGTAGGTTCCGCTGTGGCTGCGGTAGGCAAAGGCACGCGGCGCGCCACGCACGGTCGCGTTTTCTATCTGGACCAGGCCGTCGCTCATTTCACCGGCCAGCGCGCGCGAGATGCCCAGCGCCACCTCGTAGTCGCGGTGGTTGGTCCCCACAAAGCAGAAAAAGCGCTGCGGGTCAAATTTGCCGTCCAGCGTATCAACCCGCGCCGGCTCGTCCTTCAGGCCCAGGTAGCCGGCCATCTTGCGCCGGTTGAAATTGTTCATGTCCCACAGGCTCAGCACCGCCGGCACGTTGATGCCGCCCAGCTCTATGCCATTGTGCGGCGTGGCATAGGTAAACACCTTGTCGACCAGGGCCCGGTCCTGCGGGCTGCTGATGGCATCGTTCTGCAGGAAGCTGCGGCACACCAGCCCGCCCATGGAGTGCGCCACCAGATGGACCCGAAACGCGGCCAGGCAGGCGGCGTCGTCGCCGCACATCTCCTCGCGGATCTGGTAGATCAGCGCTTTCAGGCCACGGGCCGCCTCGACGATGGACAGGGCCTTGCCCCGGCCAAAATCGCGGTCGGCCGCATCGTAGTAGCGGTAGATGATGATGCTGCGCTCAGGCAGCTCGCTGCGCAGTTCCTGCCCGTCGCTGTAGATGTCGCGGTAGCCGTGGTCCTTCATGAGCCGGATCAGCGGCGACTCGAACACGTGCCGCTGCACGGCGCCCGTCCAGCTCTGGCGTATCTTGGTCGAGCCCAGGTTGAACCCCATGTACGGGGTGGCGACCGTCGCGGCCACCTCGTTTGGCGTCATGACGTAGCCACGGACATAAATGATTGGGAAATAAGGCGCAGCAAGTGGATTCACGGCTGGACTCCTGCATGGACAAGGCCGGGCTCGCACCAGTCTAACGCGGCTGGCACCATTCAGGAACCGGAACGCAGGCGGCTGCCGTGCCATCATGTGCTGCAGACGCAACCTGAAGGAGCAGCTCATGCGCAAGACCCTTTTCATCACCGGCGCGTCCAGCGGCATAGGCGCGGCAACGGCGCGGGCAGCGGTGTCTGCCGGCTGGCAGGTGAGCCTGCTGGCGCGCTCGACAGACCGGCTGCAGGCGCTGGCGCAAGAGCTCGGACCTGCCGCGCTGGCGCTGACTGGCGATGTGACGCAACAGGCCAGCGTCGAGCTGGCGGTGCACCGGACGGTACAGCACTTTGATGCGATTCATGCCGTCTTTGCCAACGCCGGCCGCGGCGCCGCGCAGCCCGGCGTCCAAACCGGCGACCCGGCCGACTGGCGCGGCCTCATCGACCTCAACATCCTGGGCGTGCTGCTGACCGCGCATGCCACGCTGCCCGAATTGCGCAAGACACGGGGCACGCTGGTGCTCACGGGGTCGGCGGCCGGGCGCAGGCACATCCAGGGGTCGGTCTACGGTGCAACCAAGTGGTTCGTGCACGGCCTGGCGGGCAACCTGGCCGAGGAAATGCGCACCTGGGGCGGACGCTGCGGCGTCGTGGCGCCGGGCATGGTCGATACGCCGTTTTTTGACGACGGCGCGCCAGGCAAGCTGCAGGCCGCGGACGTGGCGGCGGCGGTGCTGCACATGATCGATGCCCCGGCGCGCGCGGCGGTGCGCGAGATTTACCTGATGCCGCAGGATTGATCGGGGCCAGCAGGCACGTCGCAAGCAGGGCAGGCAGATGCAGGCACCGCGTGCTGGCATTGCCGCTCACCGGCACATAACGGGTACGATGACATCATGATGACCCATGACACTGGCCAAGTCGCCTGCACCGCGACCCTGCGCGGCATCGATAGCCTGATCGCGCATGTGCGCGACAAGGCTCCGATTCGCATGGCCGTGGTTCATCCCTGCGACGCTCTCAGTCTGGGCGGCGCGGTGGATGCCCATGCAGCAGGCGTCATCACGCCGGTGCTGGTGGCGCCGGCAGCCAGGCTGCGACAGGCTGCTGCGGACGCGGACCTTGACATCTCGGGCTTTGACATCGTGGACGTGCCGCACAGCCACGCTGCCGCCGCTATCGCGGCGCAACTGGCCGGCAAGGGCGAAGTGCAGGCGCTGATGAAAGGCAGCCTGCACAGCGACGAATACCTGGGCGCCATCCTGGCACCGGAGGTCGGCCTGCGCACCGAACGGCGACTGTCGCACTGCTATGTGATGCAAATCGCAAGCTACCCGCGCCCGTTCATCATCACCGACGCGGCCATCAACATTGCCCCCACGCTTGAAGACAAGGCAGACATCGTGCGCAATGCCATTTCGCTGGCGCACGTCATCGGCGTGGCCGAGCCGCGGGTAGCGATCCTGGCCGCGGTGGAAACCGTGAATCCGCGCATGCAGGCGACGCTGGATGCGGCCGCCCTGTGCAAGATGGTGGACCGGCGCCAGATCATGGGTGGCCTGTTGGATGGGCCGCTGGCTTTTGACAATGCCGTGTCACCGCAGGCGGCACGGGTGAAAAACATTCACTCGCCCGTGGCCGGCCGTGCTGACGTGCTGGTGGTACCGGACCTGCAGAGCGGCAACATGCTGGCCAAGCAGCTGGAAATCCTGGGCGGCGCGGAAAGCGCGGGCATCGTGATGGGCGCACGCGTCCCCATTGTCCTGACCAGTCGCTCCGACTCGCGCATGACGCGCCTGGCCTCCTGTGCCATCGCGCTCATGCTGGCCGAACGCTACCTGCTGGTGCCGCCATGAGCGTGGCAACAGGATACGTGCCGTCCCTTCTGCCTTCCCTTGATCTCATCGCCCCTCTCGAGGTTTCGTCATGAAATACAGCTTCAAGGGCCATGTCGCCCTGGTTACCGGTGCAGGCTCCGGCATTGGTGATGCAACAGCGCGGCTGCTTGCGCACAACGGCCTCGGCGTCGTCGTCTCGGACATCAACGGCGACGCTGTGCAGCGCGTGGTGCAGGCCATCGTTGCTGCCGGCGGTCGCGCCGCGGCGCACGTGGGCAACGTGGCCCGGCCGGAAGATGCCCGGGCGGCCGTTGCCTGCGCCACGCAGGAATTCGGCGCCCTGCACCTGGCGTTCAACAACGCCGGCGTCAGCGGCGTCGTCAAGCCGGTGGCCGAGATGGCGGCCGATGAATGGCAGCACGTCATCGACATCAACCTCTCGGGCGTGCAATACGCCATGCACGCGCAGATTCCGGCCATGCTGAAGGCCGGTGGCGGCGCCATCGTCAACATGTCGTCCATCCTGGGGCTGGTGGGCAGCGCGGGTTCACCGGCCTACGTGGCCGCCAAGCATGGCGTGACCGGCCTCACGCGCGCTGCAGCGCTGGCGTATTCGGACCAGGGCATCCGCATCAACTCCATCCACCCCGGATACGTCGAGACACCGATTCTCTCGGTGCTTGACGACGCCATGCGCGCCGAGATGGTCAGCAAGCACCCCATGGGACGCATAGGCCGGCCCGAGGAGATCGCGCATGCCGCCGCATTCCTGCTGTCCGAAGGCGCCAGCTTCATGACCGGCAGCGCGCTGGTGGTCGATGGTGGCTATACGGCGGCCTGAACCCATGGCAGCAGCCGGCCGGCGCCCCCCGCCCGGAGCCGGTCGTGCGCCAGGCCGGATGCTTGCCCAGCCATTTTGCGTTGTCACAAAGGCCCGCTGATGGCAAGATGCATGCAGCACGCATCCGCGCAGCAGCATCAGGAGTTCTTGCATGGAACAGGTACAGATACACGAGATACACATTGACGCAGACCGCCTGGTGGCCGGTCTTGCCCGCAACTGGTGGGCGCTGCTCTTGCGGGGCCTGCTGGCCGTTGCCTTTGCCGTTTTCACCTGGCTTCAACCGGCGTTGTCGATCACCGCCATGGTGCTGGTGTTTGGCGCCTGGGTGCTGGTCGAGGGCCTGCTGGGCATCTGGGCGGCCTGGACCATGCGCGGCAGCGGCAACCGCTCGTGGCTGCTCCTGCTGTGGGGCCTGGCCAGCGTCATTGCCGGCGTGCTCACGCTGGCCATGCCGGGTATCACCGCAATCGTGCTCCTGTATTTCATCGCGGCCTGGGCATGCGTCACCGGTATCCTGCAGGTGCTGGCTGCGATCCGCCTGCGCAAGGTCATCAACAACGAGTGGTGGCTCATCCTGGCCGGCGTACTGTCGCTGCTGTTTGGCGTCCTGCTCGTGGCGTCGCCGTTTTCCGGCGCGCTGGCCATTGCCTGGCTGATCGCAAGCTACGCGTTCATCCTGGGCGTCCTGCTGGTGCTGGTGTCGCTGCGGCTGCGCCGGCTGCGGCGCTGAGCCATGCAGGGCACGCGGCGGTGATTTCCACGCCCGACAGCGCCGTGCGCGCCGGTGTCGAGCCCACCAGCGAGGAATGGGTCGCGGCGCGGCACGCGCAAGCGCTGATCGCGCAGGAATAACGGCACGGCCCGCGGTAGCACTTGACCTTCCCACCGTGGCAAGGCTTATGCTGGACCCATGTTGATGAATACGCAAGAAACCGACGACATGGACAAGGCGACGAAACCGGAACCCGCCGGCACGGCTGCAACCATCCAGCTGCCCATAGAGGGCATGCACTGCGCCAGCTGCGTCAGCCGCGTGGAAGCGGCACTGGGCAAGGTGGCTGGCGTCGAGCGCGTGGCGGCCAACTTTGCCTCCGAGCGCGCGACCATCCACACCTCCGGCCCGGTTGACCGGCAGGCGCTTGCCGCAGCGGTCGAGCAGGCCGGGTACAAGGTGCCCGCCGGAACGCTGCAACTGGCCGTGCAGGGCATGACCTGCGCCTCCTGCGTGGGGCGCGTCGAGCGCGCGCTGCAGGCGGTGCCGGGCGTGGCCGAGGCCAGCGTCAACCTGGCCACGGAGCGCGCCCACGTGCGCGGCACGGCCACTGCCGACGAGCTGGTTGCCGCCGTCGCCAAGGCAGGCTACGACGCGCGCGTCATCAGCGCGGCGGCAGGGGCAGATGCCGAAACCAGCCAGCGCAAGGACGCCGAGCAGGCCGCGCTCAAGCGCGACTTCATCCTGGCCACGGCGCTGGCACTGCCGGTCTTCATCCTGGAGATGGGCGCACACCTCGTCCCCGGCATGGCCGGCTGGATAGACGCCACGCTGGGCCGGCAAGCCAACTGGATGCTGCAGTTTGTCCTCACGACGCTGGTGCTGGTGATTCCGGGGCGGCGCTTCTACCTGCTGGGCTTTCCGGCGCTGGCGCGGCTGGCGCCCGACATGAACTCGCTGGTTGCCGTGGGCACGGCAGCGGCCTTTGGCTATTCGGTGGTTGCCACCTTTGCACCCGGCCTGCTGCCCGCGGGCACGGTCAACGTCTACTACGAAGCCGCCGCCGTGATCGTGGCGCTGATCCTGCTCGGCCGCTTCATGGAAGCGCGCGCCAAGGGCCGCACCTCGGAGGCGATACAGCGCCTGATGCGCCTGCAGGCCAAGGTGGCCCGCGTCGTGCGCGATGACGGCCAGGTCGTTGAAGTCGCCATCGAAGACTTGGCGCTGGGCGACATCGTGCAGGTTCGGCCCGGCGAGCGCGTTCCGGTCGACGGCGAAATCACCACGGGCCGCAGCTACGTGGACGAGGCCATGATCACGGGCGAGCCCGTGCCCGTGGAAAAGACCGTGGGCAGCACCGTGGTGGGCGGCACCGTCAACCAGCAGGGCGCCTTCAGCCTGCGCGCCACGGCGGTCGGCGCCGACACCATGCTGGCGCAGATCATCCGCATGGTCGAGCAGGCGCAGGGCGCCAAGCTGCCGATACAGGCAGTGGTCGACAAGGTCACGCTGTGGTTTGTTCCCGCCGTCATGGCCGCGGCGCTGCTGACGCTCGTCACCTGGCTCATCTTCGGCCCGGCCCCGGCGCTCACGTTTGCGCTGGTCAACGCGGTGGCCGTGCTCATCATCGCCTGCCCCTGCGCCATGGGCCTGGCCACGCCCACGTCCATCATGGTCGGCACCGGCCGCGGCGCCGAGATGGGCATACTGTTCCGCCAGGGCGAGGCGCTGCAACTGCTCAAGGATGCGCGCGTGGTTGCCGTTGACAAGACCGGCACCCTGACCGAGGGCCGCCCCGTTCTCACCGACCTGGAGGTCGCCGCCGGATTCAGCCGCCCGCAGGTGCTGGCTGCCGTTGCCGCGGTCGAATCACAATCGGAGCACCCCATCGCACGCGCCATCGTCGATGCTGCCGCGCAGGAAGGGCTGGACGTGCCCGACCTGGCCGATTTTGAATCCATTACCGGAATGGGCGTGCGCGCCAGCGTGGACGGCCAGCGCGTGCAGGTGGGCGCGGACCGCTACATGCGCGAGCTGGGCCTGGCGGTCGATGACTTTGCCGGCACCGCCAAGCGCCTGAGCGCAGAGGGCAAGACGCCGCTGTACGCCGCCATAGACGGCCGGCTGGCCGCCATCATCGCCGTGGCCGACCCCATCAAGCCCAGCACGCCGGCGGCCATAGACGCGCTGCACGCGCTCGGGCTCAAGGTGGCGATGATCACCGGCGACAACCAGCACACCGCAAACGCCATCGCGCGCCAGCTGGGCATAGACCAGGTGATGGCCGAAGTCCTGCCCGCCGGCAAGGTCGATGCGGTCAGGCAGCTTCGGGCCGCGCACGGCCAGCTGGCGTTTGTCGGCGACGGCATCAACGACGCACCCGCGCTGGCCGAAGCCGACGTGGGAATCGCCATAGGCTCGGGCACCGACATTGCCATGGAATCGGCCGACGTCGTGCTCATGAGCGGCAACCTGCAGGGCATCCCGGGCGCCATCGCCCTCTCGCGCGCCACCATCCGCAACATCCGCCAGAACCTGTTCTGGGCGTTTGCCTACAACACCGCGCTCATCCCCGTGGCCGCCGGCGTGCTCTACCCGGCCTGGGGCATCCTGCTCTCGCCCATCTTTGCCGCCGGCGCCATGGCGCTGTCCAGCGTCTTTGTCGTCATGAACGCGCTGCGCCTCAAGCGCTTCAAGGCGCCGCTGGCGGGCAACGACAAACCACAGGTGCAACCGGTGTTGGCTGCGGCGGGCTGAGAGCTTGAGAAAGAATCCCTCATGCCCGCTTTGACCGCCCAAACCCGCCCACTCCGCGTTGCAAATGCTCGCCATAGCCCAAGCTATGCCTGCGCTTTGCGTCTTGATTGGACGGGCTTTGGCGATCCTCTCGGGCGCGATCAATTCATTCTCAAGCTCTGAGGCGTTTCAGAAGTACCATCCCTGCAAGGAGTTTCAAATGCTTGAGTTTCACGTTCCCGACATGACCTGCGGCGGATGCGTGGCCGCCATCACGAAGGCGCTGCAAGCCATTGACCCGAACGTGGCGGTTGAGACCGACCTGGCCCGTCACCAACTCCGGGTACAAACCACTGCCAGCAGTGAAACCGTGAGGGCCACGCTGGTTGACGCGGGCTTCAGCCCCGAGCAGGCCGCGTCGTAGACTGTCCGGGAAGACGCAAACCAAACGGCAGGCAGACGATGTACATCGGCGAGGCATCCAGCGCATCTGGCGTTTCCGCCAAGATGATCCGCTACTACGAACAGGCCGGGCTCATGCCCGCCGCGCGCCGCACCGACGCCGGCTACCGCGCCTATGGTGACAGCGACGTGCATCGCCTGCACTTCATCCGCCGGGCGCGCGAACTGGGCTTCTCGCTGGCCGAGATCAGCGAGCTGCTGGACCTGTGGGACGACCAGTCGCGGCACAGCGCGGACGTCAAGCGCCTGGCGCAGCAGCACATCACCGCGCTGGAGCAGCGCATCGCCACCATGCAGCAGATGGCCGACACGCTCCGGACGCTGATGCTGAGCTGCGCAGGCGACGATCGGCCCGACTGCCCGATCCTGGAAAGCCTGCAGCAACCCGATATCAGCGCTGCGCCGCCCGAATAAGCCGCCAGCAGGCTTCCTCTCATGTCCCGGGTTGGCCGGTCGCCACGATGGCTGACTCATGTACGTCGTCGCTCTGGATGCGCAGGAACAGGCCGGTGAAGTTGTCCTGCTCGTGCTTGTCGGCCGCCAGCACGGCCTGCTCCACCTCGGCCGCCCACTGCCGGGCGGATCCGGAGCCGGCCACGCAGGCGATCAGCCGCTGGTCGCCCAGCACTTCCCAAATGCCGTCGCTGCACAGCATCACTTCATCGCCCGGGGCCAAGCGCATGGGGCCCGACACCGTGATCTCCAGCTCGTCCACGTCGGTGCCCAATGCAGACAACAGGATGCTGCGCTGCGGATGCTGGCGCGCGGTTTCATCATCGATCATGCCGCTGGCAACCATTTGCTGCACCAAGCTGTGATCCGTGGTGCGCGCCACGATGGCCTGTTGGCGAAAGAGATAGGCGCGACTGTCACCGGAGTGCGCCCACACCATGCGGCCGGCCACCAGGTCAAAGGCCACCATGACCACGGTCGAGCGCATGTCAGCCAAACGCCCGCCCTCATGCTGCCGCGTGATGACGCTGGCGTTGGCGCGCAGCACCAGCTCGCGCAGCTGCGCCGGATCCAGCGTCGGCTGCGCGGCAAACCCCGCCACGATGGTGTCGCAAACAACCTGGGCGGCCACGTCGCCGCCACCATGGCCGCCAGCGCCATCGGCCACCAGCCAGACCGCGTGCGAGCCGCCGGCCCAGTGTCCAAAGCGGTCTTCGTTGTGGTCTCGCGCGCCCTGCCGGGTCAGGGTAGCCGCCTCAATCTGCATCGCCGGCCCCTTGCTGGTCCGTCGCGCTCAGGCGCATGATCTTCAATGAGGTTGAACGTATTGCGTTGAGCGTCCGGCGTATGCCCATCACGCTTGACGCCAAACCTTCATGGGCCGAGATCATCTGTCATCCGGTGAGCTGGCAATGCTTGCCAATCAGATCGCCGGTTCCATGACCTGAACCATGCCTGCTGGCGCCGTCCAAGGCAGTCTTTCGCGACGTGGCCGCGTTCCACTCCAGGCGTCACGCGCGCTGATGCAACCCGCCCCGCTACACGAACCGCGGCGCGCCAACCCGCACCGAGGCTCCTGCGGTTCCAGCGTGCATGCGGCCTGCGCGCTGCCAAGGCACCGCAAGGGAGCGTGGCGCTTGCCTGCAGGCGCGCCGATCGTGTGCGGCGCGCCCCGGGATGGCGCAGCGCCCGACGGGCGTTCAGCCGCGCTCGCGCAGCGTCTTCTGGTAGGCGGCAATGCCATCGGTCACCTCCCGGTGCGCCGCGTCCACCCCGTCCCAGCCCAGCACCTTGGCCCACTTGTTCTGCTCCAGGTCCTTGTAGTGCTGGAAGAAATGGCTGATGGCGTTCAGGCGCATGGGGTTGACGTTTTCAATGTCCTTCCAGTGCGCGTACATGGGCAGGACGCGGGTGACCGGCACGGCCAGCACCTTGCCATCTATGCCGGCCTCGTCTTCCATCTTGAGCATGCCCACCGCGCGGCAGGTCACGCCCACGCCCGATTGCAGCGGGTACGGCGTGACCACCAGCACGTCAACCGGGTCGCCGTCGCCCGAGAGCGTCTGCGGCACATAGCCGTAGTTGGCCGGGTAGTACATGGCCGTGGTCATGAAGCGGTCAACGAACAGGGTCCCCGTTTTCTCGTCGAACTCGTACTTGACCGGGTCGGAGTTCATGGGAATTTCAACGATGACGTTGAATTCTTCGGGAGCGTTTTCCCCCGGCGAGACGCGATCCATTACGGGCATGTGTTCGCTCCTTGTTGATGCAGGGCGCGCGCGGGCCACTGCACGCGCGATTCCCTGATTCTAGGTGCAGCGCAGCCTGCCGCGAAATGGCGCCCGCTGCATCGCGTGCATAATTACGGCGTTGTGTATCTGAGATTGCGCATGTTGGCCAATTGCCGCGGGCCCGCAAGACGGTAGCCCCGGCAAGGAAGCAACGTGGCACCGGGCACGGACTGGATTCGTCCAGCTCCTGGCGCCCCGGCAGTCACGCGCATGTTTTTTCATCAAGGGGAACCTCCATGACGGGCAATTTGGTGCTGATACTGGCACTTGTCTGCGGCCTGCTTGCCGTGGCTTACGGCTTCTGGGCGCGCAGCTGGATACTTTCGCAAGACGCCGGCAACGAGCGCATGCAAGAAATTGCAAGCGCCATTCAAACCGGCGCGGCCGCTTACCTGGCGCGCCAGTACAAGACCATTGCCGTCGTCGGCATCGTCTTGGTCATCTTGATCGCGCTGGTGCTGGATGTCAAGACGGCGGCGGGCTTTGTCGTCGGCGCCGTGCTTTCGGGCGCCTGCGGCTTCATCGGCATGAACATCTCGGTGCGCGCCAACGTGCGCACCGCGCAGGCCGCCACCCGGGGCATCGCGCCGGCGCTGGAAGTGGCCTTCCGCGGCGGCGCCATCACCGGCATGCTGGTGGTGGGCCTGGGCCTGCTGGGCGTTGCCGGCTTCTACTGGTTCCTGGGCGGCACCGCGGTTGAGGCCGACGCGCTCAACCCGCTCATCGGCCTGGCCTTTGGCTCGTCGCTGATTTCCATCTTTGCCCGGCTGGGCGGCGGCATCTTCACCAAGGGCGCAGACGTCGGCGCCGACCTGGTGGGCAAGGTCGAGGCAGGCATCCCCGAGGACGACCCACGCAACCCGGCCGTCATCGCCGACAACGTGGGCGACAACGTGGGCGACTGCGCCGGCATGGCCGCGGACCTGTTCGAGACCTACGCCGTGACGCTGATCGCCACCATGGTGCTGGGCAGCCTCATGATTACCGCAGCGCCCACGCAGGCCGTGGTCTACCCGCTGGCGCTGGGCGCGGTGTCCATCATCGGCTCCATCATCGGCACCTTCTTTGTCAAGGCCAAGCCGGGCATGACCAACGTCATGCCGGCGCTGTACAAGGGCCTGGCGGTATCGGGCCTCCTGTCGCTGGTCATGTTTTACGCGGTGACGGCCTGGATCATGCCCGATGATGCCCTGGGCGGTACGGGTGCCGTCCTGCGCCTGTTTGGCGCCTGCGTGGTCGGACTGGTGCTGACCGGCCTGCTGGTCTGGATCACCGAGTACTACACCGGCACGGACTACAAGCCGGTGCAGACCGTGGCCGCCGCATCGGAGACGGGCCACGCCACCAACATCATCGCCGGCCTGGCCGTGAGCATGAAATCCACGGCCTGGCCCGTACTCTCGGTGTGCCTGGCCATCATCGTGTCGTACGCGCTGGCCGGCCTCTACGGCGTGGCCATTGCCGCCACCTCCATGCTGAGCATGGCCGGCATCATCGTTGCCCTGGACGCCTACGGCCCCATCACCGACAACGCCGGCGGCATTGCCGAAATGGCCGACATGCCGGCCGAGGTGCGCGCCATCACCGACCCGCTGGACGCCGTGGGCAACACCACCAAGGCGGTGACCAAGGGCTACGCCATCGGCTCGGCCGGCCTGGCCGCGCTGGTGCTCTTTGCCGACTACACGCACAAGCTGGACGCGCTGGGCCTGTCGCTGAGCTTTGACCTGTCTGACCCCATGGTCATCGTCGGCCTGTTCATTGGCGGCCTCGTTCCCTACCTGTTTGCCTCCATGGCCATGGAGGCCGTGGGCCGCGCGGCCGCCAGCGTGGTGGAAGAAGTGCGCCGCCAGTTCCGCGAGATCCCCGGCATCATGGAAGGCACGGCCAAGCCCGAATACAGCAAGGCCGTGAGCATGCTCACCGGTGCCGCAATCAAGGAGATGATGATCCCCTCGCTGCTGCCGGTGGTGGTGCCCATCCTGGTCGGCCTCATCCTGGGCCCCCGGGCGCTGGGCGGCCTGCTCATGGGCACCATCGTCACCGGCCTGTTCGTCGCCATTTCCATGTGCACCGGCGGCGGCGCCTGGGACAATGCCAAGAAATACATTGAAGACGGCAACCACGGCGGCAAGGGCAGCGAGGCACACAAGGCCTCCGTCACCGGCGACACCGTGGGCGACCCCTACAAGGACACCGCCGGCCCGGCCGTCAACCCGCTGATCAAGATCATCAACATCGTGGCGCTCCTGATCGTACCGCTGGTGGTTGGCATGCACGGCGGCGACAGCACGGCCGCCACCGCGGGCGCCGCGCCGACCGGACAGGCGGCCACAGCCCGCAGCAGCGCCGCGCCGGCCACCACGCACATCAGCGCCGAGACGGTGACGCTGCAGATCTCGGCCGACAAGGCGGAGCTGCGCCTGGACAGCGCCGACGGACTGCGGATCACTGCCGGGTCCGACTGAGGCAAGCCGGCAGCATGCGCCTGGAAACCCGCCCGGTGGCGGGTTTTTCATGGCAGGCCGGCCTGCGCATCCTCCGCGGAGTCGCCGCTGTTGCCATGTTGGGCAATCCGCGGCCCGTCGGCTCCGCACGGAGCGGGCGCACGCGTGCGCCCTGAAGCTAGGCTGGATCATGGCCAGGCGCCGCGGCCGACAGCTTGGGCGGTGAAAATACGGAGCGGCGCGTCCGCCGAGCACGCCCGGCGCGGGTCGGCCAGCAGCCGCGATCAATCCCTGCCCCGGCGCGGGGTTGTGCACAAACACGCGGGCTTTGTGATAATCATCCAGCATGAGACAAGATACCGTACAGGCGCGGCAAGACGGCAACGGCAAGGCCGCCATCCGGGCCGGCGTTTTGCAGCAGCCCCGCGCAACGCGGATGCTGGACAAGCTGAACCGTCCGCTGCATGACCTGCGCATCAGCGTCACCGACCGCTGCAACTTCCGCTGTACCTACTGCATGCCCAAGGAAATCTTCGGCACGCGCTTCAAGTTCCTGCCGCGATCCGAGGTCCTGAGCTTTGAGGAAATCACGCGCACCGCGCGCCTGTTCACGCAGCTGGGCGTTGAGAAGCTGCGCCTGACCGGCGGCGAGCCGCTGGTGCGCAAGGGCATAGAGGAACTGGTTGCGCAGCTGGCCGGGCTGCGTACGCTGGACGGCAAGCCGCTGGACATCACGCTCACGACCAATGGCTCGATGCTGGCACGCAAGGCGCAGGCGCTGGCCGATGCGGGGCTCCGGCGCGTCACCGTGAGCCTGGACGCGCTGGACGACACCGTCTTCCAGGCCATGAACGACATCGGCTTTCCCGTGGCCAAGGTGCTGGACGGCATAGAGGCAGCGCGCGAGGCCGGGCTGGCGCCGATCAAGGTCAACGTCGTGGTCAAGCGCGGCACCAACGACCAGGAAATCCTGCCCGTCGTGCGCCACTTCATCGGCACCGGCATCACGCCGCGGTTCATCGAATTCATGGACGTGGGCAACACCAACGGCTGGTGCATGGACGAAGTCCTGCCCGGCGCCGACGTCGTGCAGCGCATCAGCAGCGAGTTTCCGCTGGTGCGGCTGCAGGCCAGCACCGCAGGAGAAACCGCGCAGCGCTGGGGCTTTGCCGGCCGCGACGGCAGGCACGACCCCATGCTGGGCGAAGTGGGCGTGATCTGCAGCGTCACCCGCCCGTTCTGCCAGAGCTGCAACCGCGCCCGCCTGTCAGCCGACGGCAAGATCTACACCTGCCTGTTTGCCACCAGCGGCCACGACCTGCGCCAGGTCCTGCGCAGCGGCGCCACCGATGACGACGTGCTGCAGTTCGCCACCGACATCTGGCACGGCCGCAGCGACCGCTACAGCGAAATCCGCGCCAGCCTGCCGCCCAGCACGCGCAAGGCCGCGCACAAGATAGAAATGCACTACATCGGCGGTTGAGGCCGCCAGCGGCGTGCCGGCCGGGCCCGGGCCCGCCCGATCACCTGCCCTGCCGCCAGGCGACGTACAACCATCTGTCGAACTGGCATTGCGTCTGGCAAGGCGCTTGGAGCATGGGCTGTGAGAGTTTGCAGTTTTGAGATACCGTCAAAAGTATCGACAGATTTCCCCGAGCCACAGGGTGGCTCACCCATCAACTTCGACGATTGCTTGTGGCAGGTCGGTCAAGAGCGATACCAACATCTGTCCAATCCCCTCGGGCGGCGTCGACAGCCGCGCGCATCATGCTTGGAACTTCGCCTGCGATGTTGTCATTGCGCCTGGCCCGGCACACGGGAGCCGCGGCCAAGGACCCCGAGGGCTACGAGGATGACGGCCGCCACCACGACGATCAGCAGCGTCAGATTCGGCAGATAGTAGGTCGAGTAGATCTCCCAGCCCAGACGCCGCAGCAACTGGCTTATTTCAGTGTAGTTGCCGATCAGATGCCCACCGAGTGTCCCGGTGATTCCCACGAGCACCACCCCGATACCGGCCAGCGCCGCCATGACCCACCGCGACAGGAGGCCATCCCAGATTGCCGTGCCGTGCAGATAGCGGATCACGGTCAGGAGCGCGTAAAAGGCAAGCGACCAGCTTGCCAGCAGCATGTGATTGCGCCCCATTGGGGTGGACGACAGCGTCTCCCATGGAAAGATCGCCAGGCCAAGCGCATAGGCAATGGCCCCGGAGATCAGGCCCAGGGTGAGAAACACGGGCAGCGCCCGGTCCATCGCCTGTCCTATGGGGCCGGAACTGAAGGCCCGGATCACGATCGCCAACGAAGACACCATCCACAGAGCAATGGGGAAGTGAATTGCCACAACATGATAGGCGGCCATTTTCAGGCTCCTTTCCGTGAAGAAATCGTTGCATTCAGGGCAACACCAAAGGCGCCGATCAGGAGCAGCCCGGCCAGAAGCGTGAACAGCCACTGACGGCGGATGGCATCGCGAAACTCGACCTCGACGCCGTAGACCGCCAATTGTTCGGGAGTATGGCGCGATTTGACGGGGATTCCGGCTGCAATGGCCCCGGCCCCGGCGTGGCGCGCGCTGTTGAGCATGGGCCACGTCACCTGGCCCGGGTAGAACAGGGTCACGTTGCTCCAGGCGTCGCCCCATGTCGGGGCACCGCCGGTGAACCGCGACGCGTTGATGTCAGCTTCGTGTGCCAGGCCCAGCCTGTACGGCAGCGAGACGTAATGCCAGCGTCCGCCCGTGGCATTGCGATGAATGGCAAAGGCCACGTCGTAGACGCGATGGTCTTGCAGGATCTTGTCGTCCTGCGGATTCCCGGTATCGAGCGCCCGCGACAACGTGACGTCCCAGTAGCCATCGGCCCAGCGCCCCTGGCCGACGACGCGGATGTCGCTGCGCGACCCGGTTGCCGGGCGCAGGATGCGGCGCGGCAGGACGTCGCCGTTCTGCCAACCGGCATCCGGATCGAAGGGGGCGGCCTCGTCCTCGATCAGCGCGTAGGCCTGGTCCTGCGAGATCCGGCCTGCGGCCACGTCATCCCAATTCAACGCCTTGTATCCGGCCGAGGCCATGTTGAACATCACCCGGGGCTGCTCCAGGTCCTTGTCCCAGTTTGTTGCGTAGCTCGACGATCCCGCATCGCCGTCGCGTCCCGTGCCGACGTGCTGGTCGTCAGCCTCGCCGACCGGGTTGGACCGGGCCGCACGCCAATGCCACAGGTCAAGGAAATAGCCCGCCTCGCGCTTGCTCAGCAGCTCGCTTTCCGAAGCCATGTCATCCCATTGCCCCAGCCGGTTCCGGGTCAGCGGCAGGTACTTGGTCACTTCTTCGGGGGCTTCGTCGGTCAACCCCGCCAGGCCGTCGCCGACGGTGATGTAGCCGCCGTAGCGCGAGAAATCGGGTACGCTGCCGTCGTCCAGCATCATGGCCACGCGATCCTCGTGCATCCCGAACGGGTTGGGCCCGGGCATCTCGCGGCCCTCGACGACCCAGGTGCCGTCCTGGTAACGCAGGACGTCGTGGAATATGCCGGGACGCTCTGCGGGCCAGCGATAGCGGATGAATATCGCCGTATCGTCGTAGGCGGCCTGCACCTGCAGCGGCACGGTCAGTTGTTCGGGGACGCTGATGTTGCGAGCCGGGTCGTCCCGGACGACGCCGGTACCATGTGTGACCCACGAATACAGCAAAACACCAGAGAACAACCCGACAGCAGTCAGCAGCTTGATGGTGGACACTCGTCCCCCCTTTTTACGGCCAAGGTCAATGCACCGTAGCACGACTCAATTTGAATGCCTTGATCCAGGTCAAGCAAACCCTGTTTTGCCGTCTGATCGAGCTTGACGGTTCCCACAACACAGGCGGCGTCATGCGGCGCGGTCAGCCCTGCATTTTGCGAGAGATCGACGGCACCAATATCACCATCGCGCAGGCCAGGGCGATCATCGCCTGACGCCTGACATATGGGCCAGGATCAGGAAGACCACGGCCGCATCAGGCCGGGAATCCTGTTTGGGTTTTCACACGGTCTGGGCCGGCTTTTACGCCGCCGTTGACAGCCGGACAGCTTCAATGCCCGACCTTTATCAAGCCCGGCACTTTCCTGCGAGGATTTCGCAGGCGGGCGCTTGTCTCGGGCAGAAGTCACCCAATCACCGCATCATAGAAGACGGGCAGCGGATTTCCGTCCAAGAGAGGCTGCACGCGTTTTCGCAGCTCTGCCTGGGTCTCGCTCGTATGCATCGCCATGAAGGTCTCATGGCTCTCATGCTCGACCAGGGCGGCATAGTTGCCTCCCTCCTCGCGGGGCTGCAACAGGATCCGACGGATAAATCCGGGGTGAGACGCATAGGCACGATTTGAATCGGCAAACCACCGGCGGAACTCGGCGTCCTTTCCATCCTTGACCTTCGGAAACTGTACGAAGTTGACGAACATATCTCACACTCCACTCATGGCGCATTCAACCAAATCGTCCGGATAAGACCCTCAGCCGTGAGATGTCGCCATACCCCTCATGCGAAATGAATTTCATCGCAATGCAGGGCTTGTCCGTGTATCCACGCTGACCCGGCGTTTTGCGCTCACACGGCTTCGAGCGCCAGCGCAATGCCCTGGCCGCCGCCGATGCAAAGCGTGACGATCCCGCGCTTGCAGCTGTCGCGCTGCATCGAATGCAGCAGCCGCGTGGTCAGCACCGCACCGGTGGCGCCGATCGGGTGGCCGTGCGCGATGGCGCCACCTTCGACGTTCACGATGTCTTCGGCAAAGCCGATTTCCTGCAGGCAGGCCAGCGCGATCACCGCGAAGGCCTCGTTGATCTCGACCCGGTCGACCTGGGCCGCGGTCCATCCCGCTCGCGCCAGGGCCTGGCGCACGGCGGGCACCGGGCCCAGCCCGAACATTCCGGGCTCCACCGCGCCTATGCCATAGCTGACCAGGCGCGCCATCGGCGTGAGGCCATTTTTCTCGGCCCAGCCGCGCTCGGCCACGATCATGGCCGCCGCCCCCGTGTTCAGCCCGGGCGCGTTCCCGGCGGTAATGGTGCCATCCTTGCGGAATGCGGGCCTGAGCTTGGCCAGCGACTCGGCCGTGGTTTGCGGACGGTTGTGCTCGTCCTTGGCAAACACCACGGGGCCCTTGCGACCAGGTATTTCCACGGGCGTGATCTCGGCGTCAAAGCTGCCGGCCGCCTGGGCCGCGCTGAAACGCTGCTGCGAGCGCAGCGCCCAGCGATCCTGATCCTCGCGGCTGATGCCGGTCTTGCGCACCAGGTCTTCCGTGTGCCAGCCGGAATGCTCGCCGCTGAAGGCGTCGTTCAGGCCGTCGTAGAGCATGCTGTCGACCATGGTCACGTCGCCCATGCGCGCACCCCAGCGCCCCTGCGCCAACAGGTACGGGGCGCGGTCCATGTTTTCCATGCCGCCGGCAACTGCGCAGTGGGTCATGCCGGCCCAGATTTCCAGCGCGGCGCTGGCCACTGCCTGGGCGCCCGATCCACAGACGCGATTGACGGTCAGCGCGGGCACCTCGACGGGCAGCTTGGCGCCAATGCCAGCCTGGCGTGCCGGGTTCATCTTCACGCCCGCCTGGATGACGTTGCCCATGATGATTTGCTCTACCTTCTCGTCTCCCAGGCCGGAACGCTTCAGGCTCTCGCGGATCACGGTGGCGCCAAGCGTCGGCGCCGCAACGTCCTTCAGCGTTCCGCCGTACGTGCCGATGGCCGTACGCACCGGGTTGCAGATGACGACTTCAGGTTGGCTCATGGTCTTACTCCTTGCAATGGCATTCAAACATTGAATGCTGACTGAGGGTCATAATACCTCTTGCTTGGCAAGCATTGCTCGCGCACCGGATGACAAATGATCTCGGCCCTTGCGGGCCCTGGATGAAAGCCACCTTTGGCGGCTCATGATGAATCATGGCAGCGCAGCCCCTGGAGCGGCGCCCTCGCCGCGATTGCGCCGCAAAATAACCATCGGGTCGCATCTGCCACCCCATCGGCCAGGGGGCTGGCCTCCACAAAAAGACCGTTGGCCGTCCAGCGTCCAGCGGGTAAGCCGTCCATCGTATGCCCCACCAGACACCACGCTCAACGCTCAACCTGTCCGGATGACCGATGACCCCGGCCCTTGCGGGCCTTTGATGAAAGCCGCTTACAGCGGCTCATGACGAATCATGGCAGCGCAGCCGCAGTCATTGCCGCCGCGCAGCGGCGAGATCATCCGTCATTCTTGCCGCGCATCGTTGCTAATCGGGCAATACCTTGCCTCCAGCCTCTTGCGCCGGCGGGAAGTGGCCACGGGTGGCGTTGGCGATGCGCACCAGCGCCAGCATGACCGGCACCTCCACCAGCACGCCCACCACCGTTGCCAGCGCCGCGCCGGACTGCAGCCCGAACAGGGCGATGGCGGCCGCCACGGCCAGCTCGAAGAAGTTGCTGGCGCCGATCATTGCCCCGGGCGCGGCAACGCTGTGGGGCACTCGCCACGCCTTGGCCCAGCCGTAGGCGATGAAGAAGATCAGGAAGGTCTGGAGAATCAGCGGGATGGCGATCAGCACGATATGCAGCGGGTTGGCGATGATCACATCGCCCTGGAAGGCGAACAGCAGCACCAGGGTGATGATCAGGCCGGTCGGGGTGACGGGCGCCAGGCGCTTCATGAAGACGCTGTCGAACCACTCGGCGCCGCGCCGCCTGATGACGGCCTGGCGGGTCAGGTAGCCGGCAGCCAGCGGGATCACGATGTAGAGCACCACCGACAGCATGACCGTATCCCAGGGCACCTGGATGTTTGACACGCCGAGCAGAAAAACGACGATGGGCGCGAAGGCGAACAGCATGATCAGGTCGTTGAGCGCCACCTGGACCAGGGTATAGGCGGCGTCGCCGCGGGTGAGGTAGCTCCACACGAAGACCATGGCGGTGCAGGGTGCTGCGCCCAGCAGGATGGCCCCGGCCAGGTATTCGCTGGCTCGTTCGGCAGGAATCAGCGGCGCGAACACCACGGTCAGAAAGAACCAGGCGATGGCGAACATGGTGAAGGGCTTGATCAGCCAGTTCACCGCCGTGGTGATGATCAGCCCCCTGGGCTGACGACCAACGCCGAGGACCGAGGTGAAATCGATCTGCACCATCATGGGAAAGATCATCGCCCAGATCAGCACCGCCACCGGGATCGACACCTGGGCATACTCGAAGCGCGACAGGGTCTCGGGGATGATCGGCGCGAACTGGCCGAGCAGCACGCCGGCGAGGATGGCCAGGGCGACCCAGAGCGACAGGAAACGCTCGAACCGCCCCATGCCTTCGGAGGTGTCGGGGGTCTGGGCAGTCGATTGGGTATGCATCGGCGCTACTCCGGGTGGTGAATCAGCGGTTGCACGCTGCCTTATGCCTCGTTTGTCTGGGCGGGGCAGGCGGCCAGCGAGGAGATCAGCGGTTCGCAGGCCGGTGGATGCCCCGCACAGCAGTCGTTGACCAGGAAACGGTTCATCTCCTGCATGCGATTCAGGTTCGCCCGATAGATGATGGAGCGGCTCTGGCGGAGAAGAAGCTTGGCGCGGGCAAGCACATGTCGTTTCCCAACAGGTTGTTCACCCGAGCTGATGCAGGATGGCGATTGTTCCGATCAACCAACAGGCTCGGGAGACCTCAGGTGAACCTCCACAAAAATGCCAGATTGACGCCCAAAGGTCGGGCCCATCTGACCGGGCAGATCAAGACCGCTGGCCTCACCTCCTGCGGCTGCAGCCGCAGGGGTGAGCAAGCGCGCCGCGCGCAAGTGGCAGCACCGCGCCACGACTGGCAGCTTGGCGTGAAGGTCGGCGCCGTCATGACTCACACAATGGCTCGGCCTACACGTTACAGCGCTTTGCCGGGCTGCGGCACAGGCTGGGCAGCAAGCACATTCGCGCCCGGCCGCATACGCTTCGCACCCATGGCAAGGCCGAGCGCTTCATCCAGACTGCTGGGCGTGTGGGCATACAAAATCCGCTACTCCTTACACCGCGCAGATTCTGAAACGTCACCCCGATGGGCACGTTTATTGGTGCCGCCTGTCGGATTCGAACTGACGACCTACCGCTTACAAGGCGGTTGCTCTACCAACTGAGCTAAGGCGGCAAGACCCGTGATTCTAACGGCTGCGGCGTGCGCTGCGCGCGGCACGGGCCGCCTACTTGATGCGCTTGAGCTTGCCGCGCCCTGGCCCCTTGGGTGGCTCTGGTGGCGGCGTGTCATCCTGCGGCGCGGGGCCGGGGCTGGACGGGACCAGCTTGATCGCGGGTGACCTGTCGTCTTCATCCAGCTCTTCGTCGTCCGCGTCGCGGGGCACATCGTGTGGGCCGCCAAAGGCCATGCCCTGGCCATTTTCACGCGCGTAGATGGCCATGACCCGATCCACGGGCACCATGATCTCGTGCGGTTTCCCGCCAAAGCGGGCGCTGAATTCTATCCAGTCGTTGCCCATCTTGAGGCCGCTGGTCGCGCTGGCGCTGACGTTCAGCACGATCTGCCCGTCCTGGACGTACTGCGTCGGCACCTGCACCGTGGCGTCGGCGAGGACGGCCAGGTAAGGCGTGAAGCCCTGGTCCGTGCACCATTCGTAGATGGCCCGGATCAGGTAGGGTCGGGTGGAAACGTCGGGTTCACTCATCAATGACAGGTTACCGGAAAGGCGCTGCCGCCGTCTACTTGCGCATGACCTTTTCAGACGGCGTCAGCGCCTCGATGTACGCCGGACGCGCAAAGACGCGCTCTGCGTACTTGAGCAGCGGCGCGGCGTTCTTGGACAGCTTGATGCCGTAGTAGTCCAGCCGCCACAGCAGCGGCGCCAGCGCCACGTCGAGCATGGAGAAATTCTCGCCCAGGATGTACTTGTTCTTGAGGAACACCGGCGCCATCTGCGTCAGCCGCTCACGGATGTTGGTGCGTGCCGCCTCCATGGCCTTGGCATTGGTGCGGCCGGTGCGCTTCTCCAGCGTACCCACGTGGCTGAACAGCTCCTTTTCGAAGTTGAGCAGGAACAGCCGCACCCGCGCCCTGTCTATGGGGTCGCTGGGCATGAGCTGCGGGTGCGGGAAGCGCTCGTCTATGTACTCGTTGATGATGTTGGACTCGTACAGGATGAGGTCGCGCTCGACCAGGATGGGCACCTGGCCGTAGGGGTTCATGACGTCGATGTCCTCGGGCTTGTTGAACAGGTCCACATCCCGGATCTCGAAATCCATCCCCTTCTCGAACAACACGAAGCGGCAGCGATGCGAGAACGGACAGGTCGTTCCGGAATACAGCACCATCATTTTGTTTTCAACTCCCTAAACCAAAAGAGTGGAACCATGCTCCCTGCACGCTCCACTCCAGACCAGTACAGGGCCGGGCTCGTGCCGGCCTTGGCTTGATGCAGCCCGATGATTCAGCCTACTCTACGTCTTTCCAGTAACTGGCGTTCAGCCGCCAGGCGATGAGCGTGAACAGGAACAGGAAGATCATGACCCAGACACCGATGGCGATCCGCTTGTTCTGTACCGGTTCGGCCATCCAGGCCAAATAGTTGGCCAGGTCGGCCACGGTCTCTTCGTATTCGACCGGGGTCAGCGTCCCCTTGGTGACCTGCTTCCATCGGCCCGTGAAGACCTTCTTGTCGCCCTCGCCCGCAAAGATGGGCTCGCGCTCGCCCTGCAGCTCCCAGAGCGGATGCGGCATGCCGATATTGGGAAAGACCAGGTTGTTCCAGCCGGTGGGGGGTGTCGGGTCGCGGTAATACGTGCGCAGCAGCGTGTAGACGTAGTCCGCGCCACTGCCGCCGGGGCCGGACAGCGCCCGGGCGATCACGCTCAGGTCCGGCGGGTTGACGCCAAACCAGTCCTTGGCCTTGACCGGGTCCATGGCCACCGTCATGGTGGTGCCTATGTCATCAGTGGCCAGCAGCAGGTTGTCCTCAATCTCCTTTTGCGACAGTCCCAGCTCCTGCAGCTTGGTGTAGCGCATGAACGATGCGGCGTGGCAGCCCAGGCAATAGTTGACAAATACCTTGGCACCGTGCTGCAGGGAAACGAGGTCGGTCGTTTGTTTTGGCACCTTGTCCAGCGGAATGGCCGACGCCTGCATCGCTGCCAGCGGCAGCGCCGCAACCAGCACGAAAAGCAGTCTTTTCCAGAAATTCATGGTGTGTTTCTCCTGCAGGCTCAGTGCTTCTTGAACGTGATGCGGTCGGGCTCCGGCTTGGGCGTGCCCAGCTGACTCCACCACGGCATGAGGAGAAAGAACGCAAGATAGCCCAGCGTCAGGACCATGGCCACACGCTCGTTGGTCAGCCACTCCAGGCTGCTCTTGTTGAACAGCGGGCCGGGCGATGCGGCGCCCAGGATCATGAGCAGGATGAAGCAGACGACGAACAACCCGTACACCACCTTGTGCCAGCCCGGCCGGTAGCGGATGGACTTGACCGGGCTGCGATCCAGCCAGGGCAGGAAGAACAGGATGACGACGGCGCCGCCCATGACCACCACGCCCCAGAACTTGGCGTCAAAGGTCTTGAGCAGGAACACGCCGATGATGGCCGCAACCGCCACGCCTATCTTGCTGGCCAGCGAGCGCCGGCTGAAGAAGTTGAGCACGGCCGCCAGCGCGATGATGACCACCAGCGCCGTGACCATGGGGTCGGTGGTGGCGCGCAGCATCGAATAAAACGCGGTGAAGTACCACACCGGCGCGATGTGCGCCGGCGTGACCAGCGGGTCGGCCGGGATGAAGTTGTTGTACTCGATGAAGTAGCCGCCCAACTCCGGCGCAAAGAAGACCACGGCAAAGTAGATCATCAGGAACACGCCTATGCCGACGATGTCGTGCACCGTGTAGTACGGATGGAAGGGGATGCCGTCGGCAGGCGCGTCGGGAGACCAGCGGTTGCCCTTGGGGCCCTCCTTGATTTCCACGCCATCGGGGTTGTTGGACCCCACGTCGTGCAGCGCCAGCAGGTGCGCCACGACCAGCCCCACCAGAACCAGCGGCACGGCAATGACGTGGAAGCTGAAGAAGCGGTTGAGCGTGGCGTCGCCAACCACGTAGTCGCCGCGTATCAGCAGCGCCAGGTCCGGGCCGATGAAGGGCACCGCGGAAAAGAGGTTGACGATGACCTGCGCGCCCCAGTACGACATCTGGCCCCAGGGCAGCAGGTAGCCCATGAACGCCTCGGCCATGAGCGCCAGGAAAATGATGCAGCCAAAGATCCAGACCAGCTCGCGCGGCTTGCGGTAGCTGCCGTACAGCAGCCCGCGGAACATGTGCAGGTAGACGACGATGAAGAACGCCGACGCCCCGGTGGAGTGCATGTAGCGGATGAACCAGCCGCCCGGCACCTCGCGCATGATGAACTCGACCGACGCAAACGCGGTCTCGGCATCGGGCTTGTAGTTCATCGTCAGGAAGATGCCGGTCACGATCTGGATGACCAGCACCAGCAGCGCCAGCGAGCCAAAGAAGTACCAGAAGTTGAAATTCTTGGGCGCGTAGTACTCCGACATGTGCTTGCGATAAGCATCGAACATGGTCGGAAACCGGTTGTCAAACCAGTTGTGCAGCTTGGCGCCCATGGACGCGTCGGGGGAGATTTCCTTGAATTCAGCCATGTGTGCCTCGCGTCAAACCACGTCGCCTTCGCCGTCTTCGTCCTTGCCGATCCAGAGCTTGTTCTCGGAGATGAACATGTAGCGCGGCACCTGCAGGTTGTCTGGCGCCGGCTTGTCCTTGAAAACGCGCCCGGAAAAATCAAACGTCGACCCGTGGCAGGCGCAGAACCAGCCACCCAGCCAGTTGTCCGGCAGCGACGGCTGCGGCCCCGGCTTGAACTTGTCCGTCGGCGAGCACCCCAGGTGCGTGCAGATGCCTATGAGCACCAGGATGTCCTTGCGATCCTCGCGGGCACGCCATTCGTTCTTGGCGTAATCCGGAATCGGGAACGCGGTGCGCTTGGAGTCCGGGTCGGCAACCAGCGCGTCGGTCTTGGGCAGGGTTTCAAGCATGCGCTCGTTGCGGCGCAGGATCCATACCGGCTTGCCGCGCCAGGCCACGGTCATCTTCTGGCCCTCGCCCAGGTCGGAGATGTCCACCTCGACCGGCGCACCCGCGGCCCTGGCCTTCTCCGACGGCGCAAAGCTCACGGCAAAGGGCGCAGCAAGCGCCACCGTGCCGGCGGCGCCAGCCACGCTGGTCGTGATCAGCCATGCCCGCTTGCTCCCGTCTATGGGCGCAGGAGTGAACGCGCGGCCTGCGGTGTTGTCATTCATGGGACTTTGAGATTTTGATACGAATCAAGCAGGGATTGTAGCCAACTGCCCGGCGCTGCCGCCAGTGGCCATCATAGCGGGCAGGCGCCTGCGTCCGCCGGCCAACCAGCTACACTCGCGCCATCATCGACCCGCGCAAAGGACGCTGCCATGAGCATGATGCAGGAATTCAGGGAGTTTGCCATCAAGGGCAACGCCATCGACCTGGCCGTGGGAGTGATCATAGGCGCCGCATTCGCCAAGATCGTCGACTCCATCGTCGGTGACCTGATCATGCCCGTGGTGGGGCGGATCCTGGGCGGCCTTGATTTTTCCAGCTACTATCTTCCGCTGTCGGGCCAGGAAACGGGGCTGCCACTGGAGCAGGCGCAGGAGTTGGGCGCCGTGTTTGCCTACGGCAACTTCATCACGGTGGCCGTCAATTTTGTCATCCTGGCGTTCATCATCTTCATCATGGTCAAGCAGATCAACCGCCTCAAGAAGCAGGCACCGGCCGAACCGGCAGCCACGCCCGAGGAGATCGAACTGCTGCGCGAGATCCGGGACAGCCTCAAGCGCTGACGCGCCGCTGAAGGGAGAGGTTGTGCGTCTTGCGTGCGGCGTCCAGCGTGTGCCCACCACGCTCAACGCTCAACCTCTTCAAACGCTCAACCTCCCCATCATGGCGGCGCAGCCGCAATCATCAATGCGCCAGCGAGATCATCCGTCATGCGCCACGCTCAACCTGCGAGCGTCACGCCGCCTGCGCCGGCGCTGCCAGCTGCCGCGCCAGCCGCACGGCGGCGAGCAGGCTGGCCGGGCTCGCGCGGCCCGTGCCGGCAATATCAAACGCCGTGCCATGGTCCGGGCTGGTGCGTACCAGAGGCAGCCCCAGCGTCACGTTGACCCCGTGCTCCACGCCCAGGTATTTGACCGGGATCAGCCCCTGGTCGTGGTACATCGCCACCACCAGGTCAAACTCGGCCAGCCCGCGGGCGCGCATGAAGACGGTGTCTGGCGCGTACGGCCCCCGTGCGTGGATGCCCTCGGCCCGTGCCTGACGGATGGCGGGTGCAATGATCTCGCGCTCTTCGGGGCCAAAGAGACCGCCCTCGCCCGCGTGCGGGTTCAGGCCCGCAACCGCCAGGCGCGGCGCCCGTCCCAGCATGCGGCGCAACGCGGCGTGCGCGATGCGCAGGGTCTCCAGCACGTTGTCCACCGTGACGCGGGCGATGGCCTCGCGCAGCGGCACGTGGATGCTGACCAGCACCGTACGCAGCTCGTCGTTGGCCAGCATCATGCGCACTGGAACCTGCGCCGCCGGCATGCCCAGGTGCTCTGCAGACACCGCCTGCAGCAGCTCGGTGTGGCCCGGATACAGGCTGTACGGTGCGCCGGCCGCAGCCAGCGCCTCCTTGTTGAGCGGCGCAGTGACCAGCGCCGCCAGCTCGCCGCGCAACGCCGCGCGGGCTGCCCAGAACACCGCGTCGCCGGCGGCCTGGCCGGCGACGGCGCTGAGCTGGCCGAACGCCACGTCGGCCAGCGGCGCGACCACCTGCATAACGGGAATGCAGCGCGGCGGCACCCGGGCGACCTGCGCCACGGCGGTCAGTTCGGCCACGGGCAGTGGCACGCCTGTCCCCGCCTGCGCAACCAGCGCCGCGGCGCGCCGGATCGTGGCCACGTCACCCGCGACCAGGCAGCCGCGCATGTGCTCGGGCGCCTCGGCAAACGCGCGGGCGATGATCTCGGGGCCAATGCCGGCGGCGTCGCCCATGGTGACGGCAATGGGAGCGCCGGCGCGGGGTTGCGGCATGGTGGCTCAGGCCGGGTTGTCGATGTCGATGAACTGATGCGCAATGCCCAGTTGCGCCGCCACGTGGCCGGCCAGCGCCGGCGCGCCGTAGCGCTCGGTGGCATGGTGCCCGCAGGCCAGAAAGGCGACGCCGCACTCGCGTGCCAGGTGCGCCTGCGGCTCGGAGATCTCGCCGGTAATGAACGCCTGTGCACCGGCATCGATGGCCGCTTCAAAGAAGCCCTGCGCGCCGCCGCTGCACCAGCCTATGGTCGCGATGGGCGCCGCAGGCTCGCCAACCACGATGGCTTCCCGCCCCAGCACGCGTTCCACGTGCGCGGCCAGCTCGGCGGCGTCCGCAAACACGCCTCCATCTTCCCGGCGGCCCAGAAACCCCAGGTCCTGCTCGCCAAAGTGGCGCTCGGTGACCAGCCCGAAGCGCCGCGCCAGCTCGGCATTGTTGCCCAGGCCCGGGTGCGCGTCCAGCGGCAGGTGGTAGGCAAAAAGGTTGACGTCGTGCTGCAACAGGCGCGCCAGGCGCGGCTTCATCCAGCCCGTGACCGTGCTGCGCTGGCCGCGCCAGAACAGGCCATGGTGGACCAGGATGGCGTCGGCATCGGCGGCAATGGCCGCTTCAATCAGCGCCAGGCTGGCCGTGACGCCGGAGACGATCTTGCGCACCTGCCGGCGGCCCTCGACCTGCAGCCCGTTGGGCCCATAATCGCTGAAACGGGCCGGCTCAAGCACTGCGTCAAACGCTGCAAGCAATTGCTCTCGGGTGGCTGCCATCACAAATCCATGAAAATACAAGCTGCAAGAACTCTCCCCCGCGCCGGGGCCGCGGCAAGCCGTCGCGCCGCGCGTGGCCATGCCCGGATTGTCCCATCCCTGACCGTCGTCGCCGCATGAAACGTCTCTGGCTGATATTTTCACAGGCCGTCACGGTGCTGCTCGCGGCGTACTTCGTCGTGCTCACGCTCAAGCCCGGTTGGCTCGGGCCGCTGGGCCCCAGGGGGGGAGCTGGCACCGTCTCCATCCTGGAGGCGGCGGCGGACCTGCCCGCCACGACGCCAGCGCCCGGCAGCCTGAGCGCTGCCGTGCGCAAGGCCGCGCCCGCGGTGGTCAGCATCAACACCAGCACGACAGCGCGCCACCCGTTCAGCAACGACCCCTGGTTCCGCTTCTTTTTTGGCGACAGCGCCCCGGGGCAGATCTCCAGCCTGGGTTCGGGCGTGATCATGACGCCGGAGGGCTACATCGTCACCAACAACCATGTGGTGCAGGGTGCCGACAGCGTGGAAGTGGTGCTGCCGGACAAGCGCCGCGTCGCGGCCCGGGTGGTGGGTACCGACCCGGAGAGCGACCTGGCCGTGCTCAAGATCGCACTGGACGGCCTGCCCGTGATGACGCTGGGCAACTCGGACCTGCTGGAAGTCGGTGATACGGTGCTGGCCATAGGCAACCCCTTTGGCGTGGGCCAGACCGTGACCAGCGGCATCGTCAGCGCGCTGGGCCGCAACCACCTGGGGCTGAGCACTTTCGAGAACTTCATCCAGACCGACGCGGCGATCAACCCGGGCAACTCCGGCGGCGCGCTCACCGACGTGCGGGGCCACCTGCTGGGTATCAACACGGCCATCGTGTCGCGGTCCGGCGGCAGCATGGGCATAGGCTTTGCCATCCCGGTCAACACCGTGCGGCAGGTGATGCAAAGCATCATTGCAACCGGCCACATGGTGCGTGGCTGGATAGGCGTGGAGCCCAGCGACCTGACGCCCGAGCTGGCGCAGGCCTTTGGCAGCAACGTTGAAGAGGGCGCGATCGTGGTCGGCGTGCTCAACCGTGGCCCGGCGGCGGCTGCCGGCCTGCGGCCCGGCGACATCATCACGCGCGTGGCAGGCGAGCCGGTACGAAGCGCCGCGGAGCTGCTCTCGCGCATCTCCAGCCTCAAGCCGGGGGGCAAGGTTCCGTTCACCGTGCACCGCGGCGCCGTGAAAAACGAGGTGGACGTCACGCCGGCGCAACGGCCCACGCCGCAGACGCCGCGCTGACTGGCGTTGAGCGTTGAGCGTTGAGCGTTGAGCGTTGAGCGTTGAGCGTTGAGCGTTGAGCGTTGAGCGTTGGGCGTTGAGCGTTGAGCGTTGAGCGTTGAGCGTTGAGCGTTGAGCGTTGAGCGTTGAGCGTTGAGCGTTGAGCGTTGAGCGTTGAGCGTTGAGCGTTGAGCGTTGAGCGTTGGGCGTTGAGCGTTGAGCGTTGAGCGTGGTGGGCACACGCTGGACGCTGAACGCTCAGCGCGTTGCGCGAACGCCAAACGCTGGACGCACTTCGCTCAACCTCTTTTCATCATGAGCCGCCGCAGGCGGCTTTCATCCGAGGCCCGCAAGGGCCGGGATCATCGATCATCTGGACAGGTTGAGCATCAAGCGTTGGGTGTGGCGGGCATGCGCTGGACGCCGGACGCAACACGCGCAACCTCATCACGGCGAGGTCATCCGTCATGCGCCTGATCTTGCCGGGCATCGTGTCCAGTCAGATCGTCAGGGCTTGGCGGCCTCGCTTGCGTCCTTGCGTTCCGGCTCGTCTTCTTCCCGGCGGATGAACATGCTGGCGGCCCAGATCCCGCATTCGTAGAGCAGGCACATGGGGATGGCCAGTGCCAGCTGCGAGACCACGTCCGGTGGCGTGATGATGGCGGCGACCACGAACGCCAGCACGATGAAATAGCCGCGAAAATGCCTGAGCTGCGCTACCGTGACCACGCCGATGCGCACCAGCACCATCACCGCGATCGGCACCTCAAAGGTCAGGCCAAACGCCAGGAACATGGTCAGCACGAAGCTCAGGTACGCGTCTATGTCCGGCGCGGCGGTGATGGATTCGGGCGCAAACGCCTGGATCATGGCAAACACGCGGCCAAACACCACGTAGTAGCTGAACGCGACCCCGGCAAAAAACAGCACCGTGCTGGAAATCACCAGCGGCAGCACCATTTTCTTCTCGCGCAGGTACAGCCCCGGCGCCACGAACGCCCAGACCTGGTAGAGCACCACCGGCAGCGCCAGCATGAACGAGGCCATGAGCAGGATCTTCAGCGGCACCATGAAAGGCGAGATGACCGACGTGGCGATCATGGTTGCCCCCCGCGGCAAGTGCGCGACCAGCGGCGCAGCCAGCCAGTCGTACAAGTGGCTGGGTCCCGGGTAGATGGAGAGCACGATGGCCACGGCAGCCACCGCAATGACGGACTTGACCATCCGGTTGCGCAGCTCCATCAGGTGCTCGACAAACGGCTGCTCGGTACCGGCCAGCTCGTCTTCCGGGTCGGGGGCGGATTTCTTGTCGGTCATGAAGCAGGCGATGGCATCGCAAGGGCTCGCGATAATTCAGGTTCCGGCTGGCCCCTGGGCCATGACCGGCGTGGGCGGCGAAAAAACAGCGGCTGCGGCGGCGCGCGACGCCCACCCGGCCTCACCTGGACCCGGGGCGGAAACGCGCCACGCGCGCCGCCCCCGATTGCACGTGGCGGCGCACGCGGTGGCGCGTCTTGTACCACTGCGGCGTTGCACCGCGCTTGAGGCGCCAGTTCTTGTGCGGATTGCGGTACCTGGGTGGCGGGCGCACCGGCCTCGAGGCGATGGCAGTATCGGCTTCACTGCCGCTGCCGCTCCCCGGCCCGCCCAGCGCGCTGCTCACGTCCTTGCCCAGGTCATTGAGCTCGGCGGTGGCCTCGCTCCAGTCCTTTTCAAAATCAGCCGCGGTCTCGCGCATGCTCTTTTCAACGTCGCGTCCGGCGCTCTCCACCGTCTCCTTCATCTTCTTGAGCTCGTCCAGGTCCATGGCCTCGTTGACCTCGCGCTTGACGTCGGCCACGTAGCGCTGCGCGCGGCCCAGCAGCGTGCCCACCGTGCGTGCAACGCCCGGCAGCTTTTCAGGGCCGATCACGATCAGCGCCACCGCGCCGATCATCGCCATTTTGGAAATCCCAAGATCAATCATGAATTACCTGCCGTGGACCACGGCGCGCCGGGCCGGGACGGTTCAGCTTTTTTCCGTGGCTTCGACGTCTATGGTCTCTTCACGCGCGGTGGTGGTCGTGTTGTTGGTCACCTGCCCGGCGGGCGCGTCCGGATCGCCTTCGTTGTCCTTCATGCCTTCCTTGAATTCCTTGACTGCGCTGCCCAGGTCTCCGCCTATGTTCCGGAGCTTCTTGGTCCCGAAAATCATGACGACGATCAAGAGCACGATCAGCCAGTGCCAAATTGAAAATGAACCCATAACTCGATACTCCCAACAACGGAAAACGTGCGCCTGTGTCGCTCAATTACTGATTCTAGCCCGGAAACCGCTTGTTTTGCGCTGACACGGCCTGCGACGCAGGTGGACGCGGGATCAGTTGGCCTGGCCCTTTTTCCAGGACCGCGCCCCGCCCATGACATGAAAATGCAGGTGCGCCACCTCCTGCCCGCCCTCCAGGCCGGTGTTGACCATGATGCGAAAGCCTCCGTCCGGGTACGGATTGCAGCCCTGCTCCATGGCCAGCCGGGGCGCAAGCCCCAGGATGCGGCCCAGCAGCGCCTGGTGCCCCTCGTCCACGTGCAGCATGGACTCCAGGTGCACCTTGGGCAGGATCAGGAAATGCACCGGCGCCCCGGGTGCGATGTCGTGAAACGCCAGCAGTTCCTCGTCCTCATAGACTTTCTTGCACGGCAGGTCGCCGGCAATGATCTTGCAGAAGACGCAATCTGGATCGGATGCGGCAGCAGTCACTCAAGACTCCTCATGAATACATGGGCCGCGCCGCGTTCATGCGCAGCATGCCCTTGACGATGCGGTACAGGAACCACACCGACACGACGGTCCAGGCAAGCAGCCCGGGCAGCAGGAACAGCAGGAACAGCGGCAGCGTGACCACGTAAAAGAACCCGGCCCACAGCACCGAGCGGATGCGCCACCTGAAGTGGCTGGCATGCCAGGTACCAAAGGCATCGTCGCGCTTGACCAAGTCGATGATCAGCGCAATCACCAGCAGCACGATACTGGCCTGGGCGCCCGGGATCACCGCCGCAATGGCAACGATGAAGTGCAGCAGGTAGCTGACCAGCCCCCAGGCGCGCAGCGCGTCGTCGTCGCCTGCCGGCGGCTGGACATCGAAAATGGGGTCATTTCTCATGTTGCGGCTCCTGTTGGCGGCGGGGTCCTGCAGTGCGCGCTGCCCGCACGCGCCCCGGTCACGACGCCTTGCGGCGCGCCTTTTCCTCCAGCCCGGAGAGGCCTTCCCGCCGCGCCAGTTCGGCAAGCACGTCGGCGGCGGCCAGGTCATAGTACGCCAGCGCGACCAGGGTGTGGAACCACAGGTCGGCGGCTTCGGAGACGATGCGCTCGCGCGCGCCGCCCTGCTCGACGTTCTTGGCGGCAATGACCAGCTCGGTGGCCTCTTCGCCTATCTTTTTCAGGAAGACGTCGGGGCCGCGCTGCAGGAGGCCGGCGACGTAGCTGCTCGCGGCATCGCCGCCCGCGCCCGGCCTGCGGCTGGCAATCACCTGCGAGAGGCGGGCGAGCACGTCCGGCGTCATCTTCATGCCTTCAGGTATAGATGGAACCGGGATCTTTCAAGACCGGGTCCACCGCCTGCCAGGCGCCGTCCTCAAGAACGCTGAAAAAACAGCTGTGCCGGCCGGTGTGGCAGGCAATGCCCGGATCGTGACCTTCCTGCGTGACCTTGAGCAGCACGACGTCGCGGTCGCAGTCGATGCGGATTTCGTGGACCCGCTGCACGTGGCCGGACTGCTCGCCCTTGAACCACAGCCGCTGCCGCGAGCGGCTGAAATAGACGGCGCGCCCCAGCGCAGCCGTCTGCGCCAGCGCGTCGCGGTTCATCCAGGCCAGCATCAGCACATCGCCCGTCCCGGCTTCCTGCGCAATGGCCGGCACCAGCCCCTGCCCGTCCCACGCCACTTGATCCAGCCAGCTCATGGCCCCATTGTCCGCGATTCGCGCGTCGGCTGGCAAGCCCTTTGTGACACCAAAAGCGTCCAGCGTTGAGCGTTTGGCGTCCAGCGAAGCCACGCCAAACGCTTAACGCTCAACCTCTTCCACAGCATCGGCCAGGGTGCTGGCCTCCGGACGACCGTTGGTCGTCCAGGGTCATCGCGGCGCAGCCGCAATCATCGATGCGCCAGCGAGGTCATCCGTCATGCGCCACGCTCAACGCCAAACGCTCAACCTCCCCATGGCGCCCTCGCCGCGATTTCCCGCTGATGACCGATGATCCTAGATTCAGCAGTCGAACGCTGCCTGGTGTGCATATCTTGTTGTGATCAAAGGAAAAGCCAAGCTTGCACGAGCACACCATTTTGATGACCACGCCATGCACCCGATCGCACAGCGCTGGACGCGCCATGCTGCGTTGCTCCGCCTTGCAGACAGTAGTCTGCCGCGTTGTCGCGCCTTGCCTGGCACGCCCATCGCAGCGCGCTCGAACGCATCCAACTACTGAATCTAGGAGTCTGTCGGGCTTTGGCGATCGTAGCGTTCTCGAAGAGCGGCGAAGCCAACCGAGTGGGAAAGCGAGGACAGTTTTGTTTGATTTTGAGGCGCATAGCCCAGCTATGCAACGAAAAAGCGGGCAAAAATGGACCGCTTCTCCCACCGGCGCAGTAGATTGGACCAAAGTCCGACAGGCTCCTGGGATGATCCCGGCCCTTGCGGGCCCTGGATGAAAGCCGCCTGCGGCGGCTGATGAAGGTTTGGCGTCAAGCGTTCAGCGTCCAGCGTAAGCCCATCACGCTCAACGCTCAACGCTCAACGCCCAACGCTCAACCTCCCCATAACGCTCAACCTCCCCATCATGGCGGCGCAGCCGCGGTCATTGATGCCGCGCAGCGGCAAGATCATCCGTCATGAGCGCCCAACGCCCAACGCTCAACCTCTTCTACAGCACGCCCTGCGCCAGCATGGCGTCGGCAATCTTGACAAAGGCCGCCACGTTGGCGCCCTGCATGTAGTTGATCCGCCCGTCCGGCTGCTCGCCATGGCGCACGCAGTTGCCGTGTATGTCCTTCATGATGTCGCGCAGGCGTACGTCCACCTCGCCGTGCGACCAGGCCAGGCGGATCGCGTTCTGGCACATCTCCAGCCCGGAGGTGGCCACGCCGCCGGCGTTGCTGGCCTTGCCCGGCGCGTACAGCACGCCGGCGTCCAGGAACAGGTGCGCAGCGTCCAGCGTGCACGGCATGTTGGCACCCTCGGCAACGCAGGACACGCCGCCGGTCATGAGGCGCCGCGCGTCGTCGGCGTCCAGCTCGTTCTGCGTGGCGCAGGGCAGCGCAACGTCCACGGGCACGTGCCACGGCCGCTTGCCCGCTTCAAACGCCAGCTTGTGCTGGCTGCAGAAGTCGGCCAGCCGCCCGCGCTGCACGTTCTTGAACTCCATGAGTTCGGCCAGCAGCGGCTGGCTGATGCCCTGGTCGCAGACCAGCGTGCCGCCGGAGTCCGACAGCGTGACCACGCGCGCGCCCTGCTCCAGCGCCTTGGCGCAGGCGTACTGTGCCACGTTGCCGGCGCCGGAGATGCTGACGCGCTTGCCCTCCAGGCTGGTGCGCTGGCGGCGCAGCATTTCCTCGACAAAGTACACCAACCCGTAGCCGGTGGATTCGGGCCGCATGAGGCTGCCGCCAAAGGCGATGCCCTTGCCGGTGAAGATGCCGCTGGCGTCGTTGCTGAGCTTTTTCATCATGCCGGCCATGTAGCCGACCTCGCGCGCGCCCACGCCTATGTCGCCGGCCGGCACGTCGGTGTTGGGACCCAGGTGGCGGAACAGCTCCTGCACCAGCGCCTGGCAGAAGCGCATGACCTCGCCGTCGGACTTGCCCTTGGGGTCAAAGTCGCTGCCGCCCTTGGCGCCGCCCATGGGCAGCGTGGTCAGCGCGTTCTTGAAGGTCTGCTCAAAGCCCAGGAACTTGAGGATGGACAGGTTGACCGTGGGATGAAAGCGCATGCCGCCCTTGTACGGGCCTATGGCCATGCTGTGCTGCACGCGGAACGCGCGGTTGACGCGGGTGCGGCCCCGGTCGTCGACCCAGGCCACGCGAAACTGCACCACCCGGTCCGGCTCGACCAGCCGCTGCAGCAGCCCGTGCCCACGGTACTGCGGCTGCTTTTGCAGGAACGGCCACAGCGACAGCATGACCTCGCGCACCGCCTGCAGGAATTCGGGCTGGTCCGGGTCGCGCCTGCGCACGGCGTCCATGAACTCTTCCAAATCAGGCATCTTCAATCCGTTCTCCTTGAGCGTTGCCCGGTGGCGTGGGCAACGCCGCCCGGCAGAAAATCAGCGCGCAGCGCGGCGCCGGCAGGCCCGGCCGCGACGCGCCGCTGCAGCGGCTACAGACGGACCGCGATGCCGCGGCCGGCCAAGTACTGCTTGACCTCGGCAATGCGCAGCGTGCCAAAGTGAAAGACGCTGGCGGCCAGCACGGCGTCCGCGCCACCCTTTTCCAAGCCGTCAGCCAGATGCTCCAGTGTACCGGCGCCGCCCGAGGCGATGACCGGCACGGAAACCGCGTCGCTGACGGCCCGCGTCAGCGCCAGGTCAAAGCCGTCCTGCGTGCCGTCGCGGTCTATGCTGGTGAGCAGGATCTCGCCGGCGCCCAGCTCGGCCACCTCGCGCGCCCACGCCACCACATCGCGCCCCGCGTTGCGCTGGCCGCCGTAGCTGTATACGTCCCAGCCGGCGCCGCGCTCGGCCTGCTCCGGCCCCTTGCGCTCGCCGGCGTCTATGGCCACCACCAGGCGCTGGCTGCCGTAGCGCCACGCCGCGTCAGAAACAAGCTGCGGGTTGGCAATGGCCGCTGAATTGAACCCCACCTTGTCGGCACCAGCGTCCAGCAGGCGGCCGATGTCGGCCAGCCCATGGACGCCGCCACCCACGGTCAGCGGAATCGACAGGCGCGCGGCCACCGCCTGGATGACCGGCAGCATGAGGTCGCTGCCCTCGGTGGTTGCGGTGATGTCCAGCAGCGTGAGCTCGTCCGCGCCCTGCTCGTCGTAGCGCTGGGCGATTTCAACCGGGTCGCCGGCGTCGCGCAGTTCAACAAATTTGACACCCTTGACGACGCGGCCGTGGGTCACGTCCAGGCAGGGAATCACGCGTCTTGCGTGCATGTTCAATCTCCGGCAAGCTGGTCGGCGCGCTCCTGGGCCGCGGCAAAGTCAAGCGCCCCGGAATAAATCGCCCGACCGCAGATGACGCCCTCCACCCCGTCTTCATTGACTGCGCACAGTGCCTCGATGTCGGCCAGGCCAGCCAGGCCACCGGAGGCAATCACCGGCACGTCCACCGCACGGGCCAGGTCCACGGTCTGCGCCACGTTGATGCCGCTGAGCATGCCGTCGCGGCCGATATCTGTGTAGATGATCGCGGCCACGCCCCACTGCTCGAACTTGCGCGCAAGGTCGGTGGCGTCGTGCCGCGTGAGCTTGCTCCAGCCGTGCGTGGCCACCCGGCCGTCACGCGCGTCCAGGCCGGCGATCACGTGCCCCTCAAAGGCCGCGCAGGCATCCTGCGCAAAGCCCGGGTTCTTGACTGCGGCGGTGCCGATGATGACGTAGTCCACGCCCAGGTCCAGGTAGCGCTCGATGGTGTCCAGGTCGCGGATGCCACCGCCCAGCTGCACGGGGATCTCGCCGTCCACCTCGTCCAGGATGGCGCGGATCGCCGCCAGGTTGCGCGGCTCGCCGGCAAAGGCGCCGTTCAGGTCAACCACGTGCAGGCGCCGCGCACCCTGGTCGAGCCAGTGCGCCGCCATGGCGGCCGGGTTTTCACCGAAGGTGGTGACCTGGTTCATGTCACCTTGCTTGAGACGCACGCAGCGGCCGTCCTTGAGGTCGATGGCGGGAATGAGCAACATGTCGAAACTGGAAAATGAAGACGGAAAAAAGGGGAATGCGTCGTGCGCGGGCGGCAGCAGCGCGGGCCTCGGCAGATGCGCCGGATGTTGGAGCTGGATGTCGCGTTAACGTGGCCGGTGGGTTCGGTTGCCAGTGGGATCGGCTGCAAAAATGGTAGCGCCTGCGTTTTGGCAGGTAAAGAGAAAACCCCATCCTGTGTTGGCAAAACCACAGCCAGATGCTACAGCGCGCCCTTGGTCGAGGGGATCTGTCCGGCCATGCGCAAATCTGGCGCCAGCGCCATGCGCAGCGCACGACCAAACGCCTTGAAGATGGTCTCTATCTGGTGGTGCGCGTTCACGCCCTTGAGGTTGTCCACGTGCAGCGTCACCCCGGCGTGGTTGACAAACCCCTGGAAGAATTCGTGCAGCAGCTGCGTGTCAAAGCTGCCCACGATGGCACTGGTCAGCTGCATGCTGGTGTACAGCCCCGGCCGGCCGGAGAAATCCACCACCACGCGCGACAGCGCCTCGTCCAGCGGCACCAGGCTGTGCCCGTAGCGCGTCAGGCCGAGCTTGTCGCCCACGGCCTGCCGCATGGCCTGGCCCAGGGTTATGCCCACGTCCTCCACCGTGTGGTGGCCGTCTATGTGCAAGTCGCCCTTGGCCTGCACGTACAGGTCGATCAGCCCGTGGCGCGCAATCTGGTCCAGCATGTGGTCTAAAAAGCCAATGCCAGTCTCCAGCTGCGCCTGCCCGGTCCCGTCCAGGTTCAGGCGCACGACGATCTGCGTCTCGGCCGTGTTGCGCGAGACTTCAGCGGTGCGTAGCGTGTTCATGGTGGCCAAAACTCCGTTCAACCTGGATTCCGCAAGTTCAATCTGAAAGAGTATCACGCAAGGCGGCCAGCAGCGCATCGACCTGCTCGTCGGTGCCTATGCTGATGCGCAAGAAGGACGCGATGCGCACCGGCTGCGTGAAATGGCGCACGAGCACGCGGCGCCGGCGCAGCGCCTGCGCCAGCTCGGCGCCGTCGCGGCCGGGAAAGCTGGCAAAGAGGAAATTCGCCTGCGACGGCAAGACATGGGCGCCCAGGTCCCGCAGGCGGCCGGCAAGGCGATCGCGCGTGGCCATGATGCGGGCGCGGGTCTGCTCGAGCCAGGCCACGTCCTGCATCGCCGCCTGTGCTCCGGCCTGCGCCAGGCGCCCCAGCGGGTACGAGTTGAAACTGTCCTTGACGCGCGTGAGCCCGGCGATCAGGTGCGCCTGCCCCAGCGCGTAGCCCACGCGCAGGCCGGCCAGCGCGTGCGACTTGGACAGCGTGCGCACCACCAGCAACTGCGGGTACTCGGCCACGAGCGCGGCAGCCGATTCGGCGCCGAAGTCGACGTAGGCCTCGTCCAGCACCACCACGCTGCCGGCATTGCCCGCGAGCAGGCGCCGGATCTCGGACAGCGGCAGCGCCATGCCGGTGGGCGCGTTGGGGTTGGCCAGCACGATGCCGCCATTGCTGCCGGCCTGCAGGTAGTCATCCACGCGCACGCCAAAGTCATCAGCCAGCGGCAAGGGCCGGCTGGCAATGCCGTAGAGCCGGGCATAGACTGGATAAAAACTGTACGTGATATCCGGGTAAAGGATGGGCGCCGAGTGCTGCAGCAGGGCCATGAACGCATGCGCCAGCACTTCGTCGGAGCCGTTGCCGACAAACACCTGGGAGGCATCCAGGCCATGATGCGCTGCCATGGCCTGGCGCAGCGCCACGGCCTGCGGGTCGGGGTACAGGCGCAGGCTGTCCGCCGTGGCCGCCGCCAGCGCCTGCAATACTGCGGAACTGGGTCCGTAGGGGCATTCGTTGGTGTTGAGCTTGACCAGGCCGGCCACCTTGGGCTGCTCGCCTGGGACGTAGGGCGTGAGCGTGTGGACGACGGGGCTCCAATAGTGGCTCATGATGCTGGGTTCAGCCTGGATTCAGTTGGATGCGCAGGGGCGTGCTGCGGCGGACGCCCGTGCGCGAGGCGGAGCAACGCAGCGTGGCGCGTCCGGCGCGGTGCAATGGTGCGCATGACGCATTCACCAAAACGGTGATTCTGGAAAATGTCAAATGACGAATTGCCACAGCAGGTCATTACCAGAAACCAGAAACAGACGGTCAACCATGCGGAATCCAGGATCATGGCGGCGCAGCCGCCGTCATTGCCGCCGCGCAGCGGCGAGGTCATCCGTCATGCGCTTGGGAGTTGCCGAGCATTGTTTCCAAGCAGGCCGGTCACTGTCAATACGGCAGCAGCGCTCGCGCGGCAAGCACAAGCTGGTGATGATAAGCGCAAACCCGATCGCGCAAGTCTTCGGGGCGCATCAACATCCAATCGGGCCACGAGAACCCAGGCACTGTGTCACAAGAACGCCCGCCGTTTGCTGGCTGCACGCCAGCGCGCGCGCGGGTCTTCGAGATGGGTGTCCGTTGTCTTTTTCGCTAACCTCCCATCGCGGCGGCGCAGTCACTGCGGCTGCGCCGCCGTCAGGGTCTTGTAGACGCCGCAGCCCACGTACAGGTCTGCCACCCGCTGCACGAACGACATCTTGTGCTGCACCGCGTTGGTCGCCGGGTTGGTGAACTCGTATTCGACCCAGCCCGGGCCCTGCTCCGCCTGCGTCACGATGTCGTGCAGCAGGCCGTTGCCGTCAACGCCCGCGACATCCTGCACCCGGGTGCCCACCTTGGCCGGGTTGCCACCAAAGGCCAGGTAGGTGCCGTTGCCGTCCAGTGCAAACACATACATGTCGCGGTCGTGGTAAGGCTGGGCCGGGTCCGACAGGGTCTGCAGGTAGTTGCTGCGGTCAGGGCAGCTCCGGTGCAGGGACACCGCCTGCTGCACCAGCGCCACGGCCTCGTCTGCCGTGCCCTGCTGCAGCCGGAACGCCCTGACCGCCTCGGCCAACGTGCCGGCGCGCTCCTCGAGCGCGCGCGTTTGCAGCAACGCGTTGCCGGCCATGGTTGCGTTGTCGTGCGTGATCTCGTCAAGCTGGCGTACCGCGGAGTCGATTTCGGCCAAGCCCGCGCTCTGGCTGCTGGCCGAATCGGCAATCTCGCCGACGTTGCCCGCAACGCTGTGCACGCCTTCCACCACCGATGCAAAGCCGGCGCCGGCGGAACGAATCTGCTCGACGCTGGATTCCACCTGCTGCACCGCACCGCTGATCAGGTCGCGGATCTGGCGCGCTGCCTCGGCCGAGCGCCCGGCCAGTGCACGGACCTCGGAGGCAACCACCGCAAAGCCGCGGCCCTGCTCGCCGGCGCGCGCGGCTTCCACCGCCGCGTTCAGCGCCAGGATGTTGGTCTGGAAGGCAATGCTGTCGATGGTGCCTATGATCTCGCCCATGCGGTTGGCGTCCTGCTGGATCTGGTCTATGGCCTGCACCGCGTGCTCCATCACCTGCGCGCCGGTGTCTGCCGCCTGCAGCAGGTCCTTGATGCGCGCGGCCGCGGCGGCGGCGGCCTGCGCGTTGCCGGTCACGGCTTCTGAAAGCTGCGCCACGCTGGCACCGGTTTGCGCCAGGCTGGACGCCTGCTCCTCGCTGCGCGTGGCCAGCTCCAGGTTGTTGCTGGTCAGGTTGCGCCCGGCTTGCGCCACCAGCGCTGCGTTGCTGCGGATATTGGCCACCATGGCAGACAGGGTCAGCAACATGCGGTCCAGCTCCCGCCCGATGCCGGTCAGCTCGTCGCGGCCGTCCAGCCCGCTCAGGCGACGCAGGTCACCGGCCGCCGCGTGATCCATGGTCTGGTCAAGCCACCTCAGCACCCCGCTCACGTTGGCCCAAAGCGCCAGTGCCAGGTAGAGCATGACACCAATGGCCAGCGCACACCAGGTCCACACGGCGGCCGCAGACGGCTGCGGCCTGGCCAGCAGCAGCGCCGCAACGACCAGCGACAGGCAGCCAAAGCCCGCCAGCAGGGCCAGCTTGCCACCCAGGCGCAGGCGGCGCAGGATCCAGATTCCGGGGGTGAGAAGAAATGTGTGTTGCATCTGTTGCTCCTGTTGTGCGGCAGCCCGTCGGCGTGCCTCCTGCCGTCTTCCTGCGCGTCAGCCGCGCCTGAGACCGTCCTGCGTCCGGGGCGTGGCAACGCCGGTGATGAGGCCGCTGCCGCTGGCCTCGGCCGGAATCACCTGGCTCCAGTCCAGCCGGGCGATGTCCTCCACCGACGCCACCACGAACGCTTGCGTGCTGCGTGCTTACTTGGCGCGGATCATCAGGCTGGGCTCGGCGTCCAGTCGGCAGCCGACCACGTCCGGCAGGTCAGGGACCGGGATCATCCCAGAATCCGCAGTTGACCGCTTGTTTTCTTTGGCAGCTATTTGTTATTGCTCGAGTTTTTGCGTTTTTCAATGTCCCCCCCATCAGATGAAGACGCTACGGGCCTGTGGTGCCGCTGTCGCGCCGCGTCACCCATATCGACCGGCGGCGGTAAAACTTGACCTTGCGCATCGCTCCTGCGCGCGGCGATCGATCGTCCGACCCGTGCACACAACGGCGGCTCGCGCTGTTTTGGTACGCTTGCGCTGATGCTGCCGTTGTGCGCCGCACGGGAGCGAGTTGACCGGCACTTGCACCGGCGCAGTGTGCGCCAGTCAACATATCCCCATCTGCAACCGACCACAGCCATGACCACGAAAACCGCACGACGCGCAAAAAGCAAACGCAGACCCCGGCAGCCACCCATTGGCGAAGGCTGGCGCACCACCGACGCCGATGAAGTCGAGCGCCGGCGCCGGCGCGCTGCCACCGAAAAGCCGCAGGTCCGGGCGCAGGACGGGCGCGCGTATTACGGCGCCTACCGGGTCGCATCGGCGTCCACGACAGGCGCGCGCCGCGTCGAATGGCGCAGTGCCGATCGCCCCATCAACTCCTGCGATTGCCCGGATTACAGCGTCAACGGCTTGGGCACGTGCAAGCATGTCGAGGCGGTGCGGCTGCATCTGCAGGCCCGGCGGCCACCGGCGCGACGCAGCGTATCGGAAATCCACCTCGACCGCAGCCGGCAATACGAACAGGGCCCGGTGGTGCGCGTGCTGTGGGCCAGCGGGCTGGCCGCGAGCGATCCCATCCGGCAGGCAGCCGGGCCATTTTTTGCCGCCGACGACAGCCTGCTGGGCGACCCCGCCGATGCCGTCCCGGCGCTGCAGCGTGCGCTGCACGAGGCGGGGCTGACATCCCGGCAGGTGCGGCTTTCGGCGCACCTGGCGCCCTGGCTCGAGCGGCTGCAGCAGCGCCGGCGACAGCAGGCCGACCGCGCGCACTTTTTGAGCGATGTGGCCACGGGCAAGCGCACGCTGGACATCGTGCGCCACCGGCTCTATCCGTATCAGCAAGAGGGGGTGTTGCACCTGGCATTCGGCGGCCGCGCCATCCTGGCCGACGACATGGGGCTGGGCAAGACGGTGCAGGCGGTGGCGGCCTGTGAGCTGCTGCGTCGCCTGGGCCGTGCCGGGCGCGTGCTGGTGGTCAGCCCCGCGTCGCTGAAAACCGAGTGGCAGGAACAGATCGCGCGCTTTGCGGACCTGCCGGCGCAGATCATCCGCGGCCCGCGCCCGCAGCGGTTGCAGCAGTACCGGGAGCCGGCCTTTTTCAACCTGGCCAACTACGAGCAGATCCTGTACGACGGCGCCGACATCCAGCGCCTGCTGGCGCCGGACATCATCATCCTTGATGAAGCGCAGCGCATCAAGAACTGGCAGACCAGGACCGCCGATGCGGTCAAGCGGCTCGCCAGCCCCTACGCCTTCGTGCTCACCGGCACGCCGCTGGAGAACCGCATCGACGAGGTCTATTCCATCGTCCAATTCGTCGATCCGCACATTTTCGGGCCGCTGTTTCGCTTCAACCGCGATTTTCATGAACTCGACGAACGCGGCCGGCCGGTCGGCTACAAGAACCTGGACCAGATGCACCGGCGCCTGCGCCCCATCCTGTTGCGCCGGCGCAAGTCGGACGTGGAAGGCGAGCTGCCGGAGCGCACCGTCAACACGTATTTCGTCGCCATGCATCCGGAGCAGCGGGTCCGCTACGACGAATACAGCGTCGCGGTGGCGCGCCTGCTGCACGCGGCGCGCAGGCGCCCGCTGCGGCCGGAGGAATTCCAGCGCCTGCAGCAAAAACTGGCCTGCATGCGCATGCTGTGCGACACGCCCTACATCCTGGACGCAGATTGCCGCATCTCGCCCAAGCTCCAGGAGCTGGTCCGCATCCTGGATGACCTGCTGGCCGAGCACGACAACAAGATCATCATTTTTTCGGAATGGACGCGCATGCTCGAGCTGGTGCGCGAGCAGTTGCAAAAAACCGGCACCGGCCACGCCCTGCACACGGGGCAGGTGCCCCAGGACAAGCGCCGCGTCGAGATCAACCGCTTCAAGCAGGATGCGGCCTGCCGCGTGCTGCTGAGCAGCGACGCTGGCGCCACCGGCCTGAACCTGCAGGCGGCCAACGTCGTCATCAACCTGGACCTGCCGTGGAACCCGGCGCGGCTGGAGCAGCGCATCGCGCGCGCCTGGCGCAAGCACCAAAAGCGCCACGTCAGCGTCATCAACCTGGTCTGCGAAAACAGCATCGAGCACCGCATCCTGCACCTGCTGGAGCAAAAGCGATCGCTTGCCGACGGCGTGCTCGACGGCGCGGGCGAGGCCCGAATGGCGCTGCCCTCGAGCCGCAAGATGCTGATCGAGCGACTGGAAGCGCTGGCAGAAACCCGCCTTGCAGGGCAGCCGGCAGCCGCCGCCCATGCCGAATCCGAACCCGCGCCGCCCACCCTGCAGGACCTGCCCGGCGAGCTGCAGGCGCGCCACCCGCAGGCGCTGGACGCACTGGCGCTGTATGCGGCCGGCGACGATGCGCGACCGACGCTTTTTGCGGTGGTCGACGGCGACGCACGGGCGCACGCCGACGTCCTGGCCGCAGCCGCCAACCGCACCGCCGAACGTCCGGAAATGCAGGTGATAGACCGCCAGACCATGGCCGCCATCGAACGCCTGGCCCGAGCGGGCATCGTGTCGATCAACACGCCGGCGCAGCTTCTGCATGGCCGCTGGCCGCAACCGGCGTCCACGGCCGACGCGCCAAATGGCGGCCAGGCGCTGCGGCTCAAGGCCGCGCGCCAGCGCCTGGCCGGCGCCGAGCGCAAACTGGGCATGGCCCGCGTCCTGGCCGAAGGCGGCTACGCCGCCGACACCTGCGCCCCCATGACCCAGGCGCTGGAAGAAGCCCTGGGCGCACTGGCTGACAGCATGGACAGCGGCCTGACGGCACCGATTCCGCTCGCCCGCATCCACGCCGAGCTGGCGCCACGCGCCGGGCTCGACGGCAACACCGTCGCGCTGCTTGCCATCCTGCGCGAAACCCCGTCGGCGCCGCCGGCAGGCGCGCTGGCGCTGGTGGCCGGTACCCTGGAAGCCATCGGTACGGCGCTCGAGCGGCAGGCACTCAACCTGGGTTCAAACGATCCCTGATCCGCCAGCCCGCTGTTCCTTCACGTCGCGCTTCAAGAAGTGGGTGTCCGTTATCCCACTGCTGTCAGCTTTCCGGGCTCAACGAACGCCAGCAGAAGATCATCGTTGACCCAGGAATGAGGCCTGGCTGGACGGCCTTTCTATGCGTTCCCCATTCGCAGCGCGGCCAGCGTCAGTTCGGGCGCCTGATCCAGAATTTTGAACAATGCCTTGGCAGCACCCGTGGGGCTGCGCGTGCCCTGCTCCCAATTTCGGATGGTCTCCAGGGGCACGTTGATTTGCGCAGAGAAATCCGCTTGGCTCAAACCCAGCCGCTTGCGTACGCGGCGCACGTAGCGTGCCATATCCTGACGCGCCGCCGCATCGTCCTGCGCGGCGTGCGCTGCAATATCTGCATCAGTTGTGGCATCCAGCCGCTCGGGGTCAACCCGGCCCGTTGTCATGGTGTCAGGGCCGGAAGGGTCAATCGTGACTCGTATGGTTTTCATGGCGCTTCACCTCTCTGGAATTGGCCTGGCGTGCAGAAATGATGCGAACAACGCCTTTTCCCGGGGTGTAGACCACGACGAACAAGCGCCCGTCAATCTGGCCAGCAAGTTGGTAACGGCCTTCTCCATATGGACATCGCGTATCTTGCTGAATCACCCGATCAGGATCAAAAAAAAGCCCGGGCCGCGTACGCAAAATCAAATCCGCGCTCAACGCAGCATGCCTCGCTCTTTGTCTTGTCCCACTCAAACTCCATGGGCAATCATCGCCCTCTGGGCTATGTTTGACAAATGACCCTTGCACAAGCTCCGCTGCCGTCCAAAATGGCCTCTGAATTCAGCGTACCAGCATCCGTCGCGCTGTCCGCTGCCCATGCAGGAACCACCGCTGCTGCCGCGCACACAGCCACGCCGTCGCCCGCGGCGCACCCACCGCCACGCCAACGCGCTCCAGCAGGTGGCAGGCCATGTCGGCAAACGCCATCGCCTTGCAGCCCCAGCCGGTGCAAGAGCGCCGGTCATATCGCGGCCACGTCCCGTGGTTGTCCGGCCGCACCAGCCGGCCCGTCCAGTCCGCCAGCTCGGCATGGATCTGCGGCCAGCGCCGATCCCAGGGCGCGTCAAGCCAGGCTGACGGGGCGGAGCGGGAGCGCGTCATGGCGAAGCTCCCGGGTGAAATGAAGAAAACGATGCGGATGCGACAAAAGCGTCACAGGGACCCCTTGTCCCACCTGGCCTTCAAGAAGTGAGTGCCCTTGAGCCGCGTCTTTGCTGGTTTCGCACTCAGTTGGGTTTGCCGCCGCCGCGAATCGTTGCCACCTCGGCGGGTGTCACGTGTTTTGCCTGATTGCCCCAGGATGAGCGCTCCCAGTTGATCAGATCCGCCGCTTCCACATCATTGAGGTTGCTGCCAAACGGCGGCATGAAGCCGTCGTACTTGGCGCCATTGATGGTCAGCGGCCCTTGTGCGCCATGCAGGACGGTTTCAATTTGCCGTGTGGGATCCGGGTTCGTGACAGCCGGGTTTCCCTTGAGCGGAGGGAACGCCCCCGGGACGCCAAGGCCGGTATCCTGGTGACATGCGGCGCAGGTTTCGCCGTAGAGCTGTTGGCCGTGGTCGGCGTTGTATTGATATTCCGCTGCGGACGCGTAACTTGCCAGCCCCAACGCCAGCGCTGCGGCAATCGGCAAATCAATGTATTTCATGGAATGCTCCTGCGCAGCAAGCTGCCCCACACCAAAACCGGCGCGCAAACGGCTGCGTTCTGTTCCCGGTTGCCAATCCCGACCCGCCATGCAAACGCGTGAACCGCGTTTGCATGGTTGCAGGGAAATCACGCGTCAGTGGAGCGAGGCAAGTTTGACGTCTTTCATGTCCAGCGCCTGGGCCACGTCGAACATGGCCTGATTGAGGAGCTTGTGCGTGTTGCCGTCGGCCTCGTGTCCAAACTGCGCGTCTATGTCCGCCATGACCTGGTTATGCAGCTTGTGCGAAATGGCCTGATCAAACATGTAACCGGCCCAGAAAGTCCCATCGGGCGCGGTGCCAGCTTGTACCAGCGCCTTGGCCAGGGCTTTCCCCTCCAGGTCAGCAGGTGGCGGCAACTTGATGCCCGCTTCGGTCGCGCGTTTCAAGCTGTCCTTGATGGCAAAGGTCATCCCGTTGATGAAACCGTCGACATCCTCCTTGCCGTACTGCTTGGTCAGCTTGGCCACTTCGGCATCCACGGTTTTTGCGCCCAGCATGGCAACCAGTGCGGTGGAAAACTTGAAGTCGGCTGCGCCACCGCCGGCCTTGACCAATGCCGCAGTGGCGGCGAGCGCCGGTTCACCGTTGTAGACGGGGCCGCCGAACCAGTTGGTGGCGGTGTTGGACGTGGCCATCGTGGTCGCGCTGTCCGTGGCAGCAAACGCCGGTGCTGACAGGGCCATCGCCGCTGCAATCGCCGCGGCAAGTGTTGTGTGAGCAAGCTTCATCTTGGACTCCTTTGCGTTGTGACGGCGTACGTCGTCAAGCAATTGAAAGTCTGTGCTCATTCAAGAAGCCCTGAACGGATATGAAGTATTGGGCGCGCGGCTGCAAGCGAGCGTCCACCAGAATGCCGAAATCGGTTGTGCCCACGCTGCGCGTGGCTCGGTGCCAAAGCGATGCGTGCATCGGTGCCTGGCAAGAGAACAGGAAGATAGAGTGTCCTTTGTCTTCTCTTTGGGAAGTGGATGGATGTCTGTTGTCCGCTCTATCCTCGATTCATGAGCTGTTGTTGCAACATACGCTGCGCCGCCCGCTGCCCATGCAGGGAGCGCCGCTGCTGCCGCGCGCACAGCCGCGCCATCGCCCGCAGCACGCCCACCGCCACGCCAACAAAGCGCTCCAGCAGGTGGCAGGCCATGTCGGCAAACGCATCGCCCTGCAATCCCAGCCGCTGCAGGATGGCCGGTTGTGCAGCTTTGATATGCCCACGCTTGTCCGGCCGCACCTGCCTTCCGGTCCACTCCACCAGCTCGGCATACTCCTGCCAGCCAAACGGAATCGCCCACGGCACTTCACCCCGCGCATCAAACGGCATCAGCGGCGCCTGCGCTGGTGCCTCAGCTGCCTTGCCGGGGGCGGCTGCCGGGCGCGTATCGGCCGCTGCCGCCTGCACCGCAGCCCCGCCTGCCTGCACCTGCCGCAGCCGCTCCTGAATCGATGTGTGATCTGATTCCTCCGGCGTGCCGGCCATGCCCGTGCGCACCGGGTTCAGGTCCACGTACGCCATTGCCGCCAGCACCGCTTTTTCATCCAGCAGCGCCTGGCTCTTGAAGCGCCCCTCCCAGAACCGGCCCGTGCAGCCGTCCTCGGCATTGGCCATGCGCGCCACCGTCTCGTTGAGCCGGCGCATGAACCAGGACAGATCGGCCAGCCGCTCCCGATAAGTAGCGGCCATCGAGGCCACCATCGCCAATTCGGCATCACCCATCCTGGCCCGCGCCTGCGGCAGGAGAAACCGCTGCACCAGCAGCGGCCCGGCAAAGACCTGCGTCCAGCGCACAAGCACCTCCTTGTCACTCCAGCAGGCAGCGCGGTCTGCTGCGCAAAGCGCGCCAGGACTTGACCACCGCGGCGCTCGTTCGTCGCAAGCGACGAGCGCCACCGTGGACAAGTCCGCAAACCGCCTTGCACACAAAAATACAGATACTCCCCAACATACAAGGAGGCCAGCCCCCTGGCCGATGGGATGGTTGAGCGTTGCGCGAACGCCAAACGCTGGACGCACTTCGCTCAACCTCTTTTCATCATGAGCCGCCGCAGGCGGCTTTCATACAAGGCCCGCAAGGGCCGAGGTCATCGGTCATCCGGACAGGTTGAGCGTTGAGCGTGGTGGGCACACGCTGGACGCTGAACGCTTGACGCCAAACCTTCATCAGCCGCCGCAGGCGGCTTTCATCCAGGGCCCGCAAGGGCCGAGGTCATCTGTCATCGGCGCCGCACTTCACCAGACGCCAGACGCTTAACGCTCAACGCCTGCCACCAGCCGCTGGCTACAATTCGCCCCATGCCCCTGCCCCACCCCGGCACGCCATCAGCCTGAACACCGCAGCCGCCCTGAACGGACTGAGCGTTCGCACGTGGCAGCGGCGCGTCGCGCAGGGGCAGGTGCCGCAGTTGCGCCGGCCCGGCCCCAGCCAGCAGACGCTGGTGCCGCTGGCGGCGGCGCTGCCGACGCTGACGGTGACGCTGGGCGCCGAAGAAGACGCCGCGCTGCTGGTGCGCGCCGATAACGGCGAGGCGGCAGCGCAGGCTGACGTGGGCGCGCTGCTGGCGCGGCACGCGCTGCAGCAGGCGGCCGATGACGACGGCGGCGACGGCGAAGCGCAGACGGCGGCCAGCATTGCAGCGGTGCTTTACTTCCTGGAGCAGGCGGCGGCGCAGGGCGACGCCGACGCCATGAACTGGCTGGGCACGCTGCACGCGGCCGAGCTGGCCGGTCGGCGCGGCCCGGCAGCCGAGTCGCTGGCGCTGATGTGGGCGGCGCGGGCCGCAGCGCACGGCCATGTGATTGCGCGGCAGCAGATGGCGGCGTTGCGGCAGCAGGTGCTGGCGCCGGGCGGCTGAGCTGGCGGAGAAGCCTGGCATCAGCCGGCTGTCAGCTCACGCTGCAACCGCTGTACGTCTTCCTGCAACAACGGCAGGCTGCTGTGGATGACATCCCACACGATTTCATCGTCAATGTCCGCGTAGCCGTGGATCAGGATATTGCGGAACGCGATGGCGCGCTGATAGCCGCGTATCTCTTGTGCAACCTGCGGTGCACTGCGGCTCAGCTGCCCGAGCGCCTCGCCGATGATTTCCATCTGCCGCTCGACCGCCGAGCGCATCATGGGATGGCCGCGGTAGTCGGCCAAATCCGCCTGGCCCACGAAATCCGTGATCAGCGCGGCCGCTGCGGCTATATCGTATAAATACTTGAGCACCCTAAGCGACATAGACGGTCCGTCGGCTGGCATCGACGCTCTGGCGGAACCAGGGATTGCGTATGCTGCGATCAACGATGAGGTCGATGGGTCTCCCAAACAGCTCCTGCAGATCTTCAAGGAGGCCAAAGTAGGCGTTGGCGGCGCCACCGGGTGGCTGCTCGACAAAGCTGACCACGAAGTCGATGTCGCTGCCTGCGTCGTCAAAGGAACCTGCGGCGGCTGAGCCAAAGACGTCAAGGCGCGCGACGCCATGGCGCTGGGCCAGCGCAGACAACTCAGCGGCACGGGCTGTCAGGAAGGACTGCATGGCGCAATGATCGCATGCCTTGGCAGCTGCGCTCAAGGCCTGGCGCTAGACATCATGGATTGACCTGCCCGTCCTCGAAACGCGTGGATTACGCTACGGGTGACGGGAATCACCGCTCACGCAGAGCCAACATCAAGGAGAGCAGGTCATGAAAGAATTTAGCACGTATG
>Ga0265293_10001033_pt1 | contig 62947 bp, 60 predicted proteins | sample Munlanlewell138R_FD_192505 | JGI IMG/M metagenome (GOLD analysis project Ga0265293, IMG submission 192505) | Leachate microbial communities from a municipal landfill in Southern Ontario, Canada - Leachate well 138R | ecosystem: Engineered > Solid waste > Landfill > Unclassified | place: Canada...
GCGTATCCCCTGCGCGGTGGTCAGGACGCGGCTGTGACCGGCACCGACGGCACCCTGGATATCGACGCCCGGTTCTACGGCATCGGGGTCGGACGCGGAGTTCTGCTTGGGGGGCATTTTTCCTCCAGATGGTGGTGCGGGACGCCAAGGCGATCGGGGCTGAGGGCGCGCCGCAGCGACGCCTGGTGGCCGAATACCCGTCTGTGCGCTGGGCAAACGCCTCAGTTTCGGGCTGTCACGAAGCTGTGAAAGCGGCTGTCACCGTGCGATTTCCGCACCGGCGCCGATGCGATGGGGCCGACCGTCGGCGTCCCGGCGGATCAGCCCGCGCTCCTCGAACGCCTGTAGCCAGCCCGCCATCGGCCACCAGCCCCAGCGCTGCTCGAAGATGTCGGCGTTGCGGAGGATGTCATCGATGTGCTCGACCGGCGGGTCCGAAACCGGGTGGTACTGGTGGAACGCCGCGGCGCCGCCGACCCAGCGCAGTGGCACGCCCGACGTCGCGGCCGTCTGGCCGAAGTCGGTGTCCTCGCCGCCGTAGCCCCGATAGCGTTCGCAGAACCCGCCGATCCGGTTCCAGGTGGCGGCGGTGGTGGCGAAGGAGAGTGACCAGAACAGGCGGTGGTCGGTCCCGGTCAGGACCTCGTCGGGGCCCGGCGCCGGCCGCGCCGGGTGCGGTGCGGCCAGCCCGGCCAGGTCGTCGAGCGGATAGCCGGCCGGTCCGGGCGGGGGCAGGTAGGCGACGGGCCCGCACAGCAGCGCCCCGCTGTGGGCGGGCGCCGCCGCGACCTCGGCGTAGCGATCGATCAGGCGCCGCGCGGGGATGCAGTCCACGTCCAGGAAGATCAGCAGGTCGGCCCCGTCGGCCAGCGCGGCCCGGGCACCCAGGTTGCGTGCCCGAGCCAGCGGCAGCGGCCCGGGGCCCGTCGCGCAGTCCAGCACCCGGGTCCGGTCGGCGCCGGCGACGGTGTCCCGGACCGACGGATCGCCTATGGCGACGACGAGGTGCAGATCGGGACGGCGGCGCCCGGCCGACAACCCGGCGAGTTGGCGACGCAGATGCGCGGCCCGCCCCCGCACGATGGTGATCACCGCGGTCCTCATCGGCAGGCCCGTCGCGGTGTCGCCGCGATGGCGTCGGCGGCGCGCTGGGCCGCGCCGTCGACCCGCCAGCGTCGCCAGCCCTGCGGGTCCGCGGTGCGGGCGCGGGCGAGCAACGGCGACCACGCGGTGCGCGACGGCCAGCGGGGGCTGACGGTGGCCAGCCCGAACCGCTGCAGGACCGCGGCGGTGGCGTGTTGTTCGTCGAAGGGCCGCGGCTGCGGGATCACGATGGCGGGGCGCCGGGCCGCCGCGACGTCGGCGATGCAGTTCTGTCCGGCGTGGGTGACCACCAGGTCGGCGGCGCACAGGTGGGGCCACGGGTCGTCGATCCAGCCGTCCCGACCGCCGCCCAGCACCGTCCAGCGGGAGTCGAGCACCTCGGCGGTGCTGTCGCGGAACTCCTCGGCGCCGATGCCCAGACCGTCCGCGCCGCCCAGCACCAGAACCTTTGTCGCCGAACCGGGTTCGGAACCGATCGTGCCCGGTGTCGGGGTCCGTCGTTCGAACCGGCTGATGCCGCCGACGTAGACGGTCTTGTCCCGATGGGGCCGCAGCCAGTCGGGCGCCGAGAGCTCCTCCGGCCAGGCCGCGATGATCCGATCGGCGAGGCGGTGAACCAGCAGGTGCGGGTCGTCCACCCGCTGCCCCGGCAGCGCCATCACCACCAGCGGGATGCCCAGCAGCCGGACCAACGTCGCCACCTCGACCGATACGTCGACGACGAACGCCTCGGGTCGGGCATCGTGGGCCCACTGCGCGATGGTCGTCATTCGGGCGCGGTACCCCTCGTCGAGCAGCGGGGCCCAGTGCAGCGCGCCGTGCGCGTTGGGTTCGCACACCCGCGCGGCCGCGTCGTCACGCGGTAGCGGCACCACCGCGCTGAACGGGTTCGCCGCGGGCACGGCGCGACTGGTCAACACCGTGACCGGCCGACGCATCCGCTCGGCGATGCTCATCGCGCGGGCCAGATGCCCGAAGCCGTGGTGATGGACGTAATACCCGATCATGGTTGTTCCTGACGTCGTCGATGAGCCGGCCGTACAGCGCCAGGTAGCTGTGCAGCATCGCGGTTGCCGAGCAGCGTGACTTGGCGTGCCGGCGGACCACGAGGCGGGACAGCTGCAGCACCTCCGGGATGGCGCGCGCCATCGCGGCGACGTCGTTCGGCGGGACCAGGCGCCCGCATCGCGGTCCGACCAATTCCGGCACCCCGCCGCGGTCGAAGGCGACCACCGGGGTCCCGCACGACATCGCCTCGGCGATCACCAGCCCGTAGGGCTCATCCCAGGTCGGGGTCACCAGGGCGGCCCCGGCCGAGCCGACCACCCGGGCCAGCGCGTCCTGGCCGAGATGCCCGGCGTAGCGCACCTCGGAGCCGAGCTCGGGCTCCACCCGCTCGGCGAAGTACTGCGGGTCGGAGATCGGCCCGGCCAGCACCAGCGGCATCCCGGCCCGCCGGGCCGCCTCGATGGCCAGGTGGGTGCCCTTCTCGGGGGTGATCCTGCCGAACCACACCAGGTTCGGGCCGCCGAGGCCCAACCGCCAGCGCGCGATGTCGATCCCGTTTCGGGACCACGGCGATGTCGTGGGCCAGATGCGACCAGGCCGCCGCGGTGTGCCGGCTCACCGCGGCCAGGCGGGTGCCGGTGCCCGCGGTGGCGGCCAGGGCGGATTCCAGCCACGGGGTGGGTGGCGTGTGCACGGTGGTCAGCACCGGGGTCGGCACCATCGGGGCCATCGCCACCGGCAGGTGATGCAGGCTGTGGTTGTGCACCACGTCGAAGTGCCCTGTGCCGCCGGCCAATTCGAGCATCATGGTGAGGTAGGCGTGGTGGTCGGCCATGAATGCCGACGCTGGCATGGAGACGTCCCCGCGGGCCGTCTCGGACAGGGACAGTTCGCGGACCTGTAGCCGACCGCAACCCAGCACCGCGTCGGATCCGGCCCCGGCGAACAGCGACACCGTGTGGCCGCGGCGCACCAGGGCCCGGGCCAGATGCCAGACGTGGGACTCCAGGCCCCCGGCGAAGGGCTGCCGGATGGGGAATCGGTTGGAGGCGATCAGAGCGATCCGCAGGCGGGCAGTCATGCCACGGCCTCGCGGTAGAGCCGCGCGTGGGCGCGGGCGAGTTCGGCGCGCTCGGCGCGCCGCCGGGCCCAACTTGCCCGCGGCGCCGGCGCGCCGGATTCCCATCGGTGATAGGTCCGCCGGACCGCCGCACGCAGGGAATCCGCGTCGAAGCGGTCCTCGGTGAAATCGAAGACCTCGCAGGGTCTTTGCTGATCGTAGAACCCGCAGCTGGGGACGATCGCCGCGGTCCCCAGGTCGTGGCAGGCCTCCAGCCAGCCGGAGTGCGTACCGAACCGGTAGGGCAGCACCGAGGCGGACAATCCGCCCAGGTACTCCCACAACTCGGAAGTCGCAGAAGTAGGGATGGGTGCGCACCCGGACGTGCTCGTGGCGGCCGTAGGCCTGCAGGGCCGCGCCGGTCCCGGGGTCGAACCAGTAGTTGCCGGGGTCGAACAACTCGTCGTGCAGGTCGATCTGCAGGATCGCGTCGGGCAACTCGGCGACGGCGGCGCTGAGGGTGTCCAGGATCGCCAGCGGGTCCATGTTCGCGCGGAGGCTCTTCGCGTGCACGCCCAGCACGAAGCGGCTGCCCCGTCCGCGGGGGCGTTCGATCCGGGCGCTGTCGAGGACGTGCGGGTGGGGCAGGACGTGCGCGTCGCGGTCCCACCGTCGTCGGATCGTCGCGGCCGCGCCGGGGGTGAGGGTGATCAGGGTGTGCGCGGCGGCGACCAGTACCTCTTGTTGTTCGGCGTGCGGCGAGGATTCCCGCTGGTGCGGGTTGCGCAGGTCATGGACGGTGTAGAGCAGCGGCTTGTCGTGCATCTTGAGCTCCTGCAGGACGTCGGCCAGCTGCTGTGGGCTGGTCGAGTCGAAGCCGAAGTGAATGTGGAACGCATCGAAATGCCGGTGGTTGTCGGTCACCCAGCCGGGTTCCAGCATCACCGGCGGCCACCAGCCACCCGGCACCTTTCGGCCATCGGCCGGAGCCGGGTCTCTCAGGCGGACAACGGGATCGAGACCACCGGGGTGGCTCAGATGCCGTACGTAGACGTGTGACTCGGGCACTGAAGCGATACGCAACGCGAGCTCCTGGATACATCGATCACCGGCCGCGTGCACTGGCTCGCTGGAACACGAAGCGGTGGTCCTCGACAGCTGCTTGTTCCCACGTGTCTGGAGGAACACTGCGCACCGGAGTACCCCGGCCGGTCGGCGATTGAAACCGGCCCCGACCGGTTCAGTTCTGGGCGGTGTCCTCGGCGAGTCCGGTGGTCATCAGGATGTGGTCGACCGTCGTGCGGTCCACCTCACCGATCACGGGCTGGAGCACCAACTTCTCGATGAGTTGCTCGCACAGCGAACGCAGTTTGATGTTGGTGTGCTGGGAGCGCCACCGGACAATGTCGAACGCGCGGTCGGCGGGAATGTTGTAGATCAGCATCAGCATGCCCTTGGCCTGCTCGATGACCGCGCGGTGGGTGCTGAAGTCGGCCACGGCCGTATCCAGCGCGTGGACCAGTTGGTCTCGGGCCGCCCCGGACACGTCGACGTAGAAGCCGTCGGCGCCGACGACGGTGCCGGTCTCGTCGAGCAGACGGGTGCTGGCCACCAAGACATGACGGACGTTGCCCTGACGATCGATGATGCGGTGCCGGCTGGACAGCGGCACCGCAGAGTCGGACAGCTGGTCCAGAAGGGCGGCGAACTTCGGCCGATCCTCCGGATGCTTGTGGGAGAGGGCAAATTCCGTTGTCACCGTCATGGTTTCACGGGGGTACCCGTGCATCGCCGCGATCTCCGGGGACCAGTTGAACACGCCGTCGGCCAGGCGCAGGCTGAAGTTACCCACGCGTGCGGGGGACCCGTCATCGTCCAGATCCCCCGACGCCGCCACCGGGACCTCCTTTGCGGTTGTGCGTCGTCCGCTCGCGCCGCGACGGCGATGAGAAAATGTTGGGTTGATGCTGTGGGTCGACGATTACGGCGGGCGGCCCCCGGCCGAAGCCGATGGCCACCCGCCGCCTTGACTTGCTAGGTGTCGGCGTCGACCGTCGCGGGTTCGATGGATCTGGCGTCGCCGGCGTGGCTGACTTCGATGCGCCTGGATTTGGCCTTCTCGGCCAGCGGTATCGTCACGGTCAGAACACCGTTTTCGTATGTCGCGGTGATCTTTTCGGAATCGATACCCTCGCCGAGGGACAGTTGACGCCGGTAGGTGCCGAAGAACCGTTCGTTGGAGAGCCACTGGACGGTTTCCTCGGAGCGTGCAGTGCGGTGCGCGGTGAGGGTCATGGTGCCGTTGTCGACGTGCACATCCACGGAGCCGGGATCGACACCCGGTAGGTCGGCGGTCAGCACGTAGTGATCGCCGACTTTGTAGAGGTCCATCGGCATGAAACGGGGGGTCCGACTCGATCCGGTCTGGCTCGACAGTAGTCCCCGGGTCATGGCATCAAGGTCACTGAACGGATCAAAACGAAGCACAGCAGTCCACCTCCTCGAACACTTGGGCCCGCCCCGTGGCGGGCCTCGTACTGCGCTACGCCGCCCAGATTAGCACTCCGGTGACGAGAGTGCTAATACTTTTTTGAGCTTTTTCGGATGCCGGTCGCGGCCGGGGGTGGACTCGAATGCGCTCCCCGACACCACCTTTAGGCTTCGGCGCGCGTGTAGCGGGTGAAGAGGTAGCCCTCGTGGATCAGCGCGTGACGCAGCAGCAGCCGGCTCGGGACGGAGAGGCGGCTGGCGGCGGCGCCGCCGACCGGTTGGCTGCCCGCCAGTTGGGGCGCAAGGGTCACGCAGATCTCGGTGAGCAGGTCGGCCTCGACGATCTCGTGCAGCAGCGTCGGCCCGCCCTCGCACAGGACGCGGGGCATGCCCTGGTGGGCGAGGGCCACGAGGGCCTCGGCGATGTCCACGGTGTCGCGGCCCGCGATCAGCACGCGGCGGCGCGCGTCGGTGATCAACCGATGTTGCTCGGCCGCAGCGGCACTGGTGATCAGGATCGCCTGCTGGGTGGGGTCGGAGAACATGCTGTCGGGCAGTCGGCCGGTCTGGCTCACCACCGCGATGGGCGGCAGCGCGGGTCGTCCCTCGGCCCGGCGCTCGGCCAGTAGTTCCTCGGAAAGCCGGACGGGACCGTACCGTTCGGCGCGGACGGTACCCGCCCCGACCAGGACCACGTCGGCGTACCCGCGCAATTCGCGCAGCAGCCGTTGGTCGGCCGGCGATGACAGCGGCCCGGCGCGGCCGCCGAAGGCCGCGGCACCGTCGGCGCTGAAGATCATGTTGGCCCGCACCCCCGCCGGGGCGTCCCGGTAGAAGTCACGCAACTCGGCGCTCGCCTCGACGTGCGGAGCCTGAAGGTCGGTCATGCGTCGTGACCAGGATCGAGGTCCCGCACATCGGCGAAGGTCACCCAGTCCTGCAGCCCGTCGGGCGACTCGCCGGCGATTGGCCGCAACAGGTGCCCGACGTGGTCGCCGACGTCGAAGCGCTCGGAGATCTCGCCGACGAACCACGCCGCGGCGTCGTCGAGGATCGGTAGCCCGGCCGGTCCCTCGTGCCAGGTGCACCGGGCGAACTTGTCGGTGCGGTCGCCGGTCTCGGTGCCGAACAGCTCGGACAGGTCGAGGTGTTCGCGCGCCACGAGATGCACGGCCAGGTGACTCGCGTCGGCGGCCAGCCGGAAGGTGGCGTTCTCGCGGGACAGGCCGACGAGAAACTTCGGCGGGTTGATGCTGGTCTGAGTGGCGAAGCCGACCAAGCAACCGCCGCGCGCCTCGCCTGCGCGGGTGGTCACGATGAACATCGGATAGTCGAGCGCGGCGGCGATCTTCTCGAAGGGTCCGTGGTCGTCTGGTCCGTCGTCGCTCACCGGCGACACCTACTCGGCTGGTTCATATCGTGTCGGTGTACCCCGGCGACTGCGCGGCGTAACCTCGGGCCGTCAGCCCGCCGAGGCGATGCGGCGCCGGTACTGCGCCACCTGGTTCAGCCGCGCGATCGCCAGGTCGACGTCCGAGCACAACGGCAACTCGCCGTTGGTGTCGCAGATGCTCAGCAGTCGACGTACCGGTGGGCTGCCCACCAGCATCCAGTCGACGTCGCGCCGAGTGGACTGCACGCTGATGTAGTACAGGGCGGTGAACCCCGCCGTCCCGAAGAAGTCGACGGCCCGCAGGTCGAGGATCAACTGCTGGGAGGCCCCGGTGTGCGCCTCGACGTAGTGGCCGAGCGCGCGACCGTTGACGGCGTCGACGTCGCCGCACGCCGCGATGCGGATCCGATTCGCCGAGACGGGATGCACGGAGAAGGTGGCCCGGCCGCAGCGTTTGGACTCCCGGATCGATCCCGGGTCGGGCCGGTACAGCCTGATGGTGCCGGTGGGGCTGGTCATCGGAGCCCACCCTGCCGAATATTCAAATGAGCCATCGTCCGAGCCACCCCTCATTGCCCTGCGCGTAAGCCTGTGAAATGGGCCGCGACGGCACTGGCCTGCCGGGTGCGGCACGGACATTCGTTGCGACCCAAGGCTGTAAGCTCAACCAGACCCCAGATTACTACTGATTTCGCATCGTGGGCAGGCTTTGGTGCGGCGAATATCTCCGCAGTTCGGGGACCCTGGATGTTAGCTGGAACGTATCGCATCGGCTTCTGCGAGGGGTTTTCGCGACGGATTTCGTTGTGACGTTGCGCTGAGGTTGCGGTTCTCGTCAGCGTCGGTCCCGGGCGCCACGGATTGGTTCGCTCCGCATGAGATCGCCGTATCGGGGTACCCCTTGCCGTGGTCGGGTTGCTCTCAGGAAGGACACATGACCTCAGCCGGTATGCAGCTCGGCCAGCGCGACTTGGCCGAGGCGCAACGCGTCGTGAACGCCGTGGCCTCGTCGTTCGCGGCGAAGGTCGTGGGCCAGGGGCACCTCCGGGAGTCCATGCTGGTGGCGTTGCTCGCCGGCGGACACCTCCTCATCGAGAGCGTGCCCGGCCTGGCCAAGACCACCGCGGCCCGCGTCATCGCCGAATCGATCGACGGGGAGTTCCGACGCATCCAGTGCACCCCGGATCTGCTGCCCAGCGACATCATCGGCACGCAGATCTACGAGGCGGCCACCAACTCCTTCGTCACCCAGCTCGGGCCGGTGCACGCCAACATCGTGCTGCTCGACGAGATCAACCGGTCGAGCGCCAAGACGCAGAGCGCCATGCTCGAGGCGATGGAGGAGCGGCAGACCACGATCGCCGGCGTCCAGTACCCGATGCCGCGCCCGTTCCTCGTCATCGCCACCCAGAATCCCGTGGACCAGGAGGGCACCTACCCGCTGTCGGAGGCCCAGACCGACCGGTTCATGCTCAAGGAACTGGTCAGCTACCCCTCGGTCGACGACGAGGTGGAGGTCATCGCCCGGATGGACGCCGGGGTCTTCGACCGGGACCGGCCCGCGCCTCCGGTGGTCGGCGTCGCGGACATTCGGCGGGCCCAGGAGGTCACCCGCGCCGTGCACATGGCCCCGGAGCTGGTCCGGTACGCCAGCACGCTGGTGTCGGTCACCCGCAATCCCGACGAGTACCTGCCGGCGCAGCTGGCCCGGTTGGTCGAGTACGGCGCCAGCCCCCGCGCCACGATCGCCTTCTGCCGCACCGCGCGCGCCATGGCCGTGCTGCGCGGCCGCAATCACGTTGTGCCGGAGGACATTGCGCGCCTCGCGCACCGGGTGCTGCGGCATCGCTTCATCCTTGGCTTCCAGGCCGCCAGCGAGCGGGTCACGCCGGACGTGATCGTCGACGCGGTGCTGCGCGCCGTGCCGGTGCCCTGAGGTCATGGGCACCCACCTCGACCGCGCCCGGGTCCATTTCGGACGCGACACCAGTGGCTTCCTGGAGGGCGGGCGCTACGCGCTGATCCACACCCGCAGCCTGGAGTTCGACGAGTTGCGGCCGTATGTGCCCGGCGACGACGTCCGCGACATCGACTGGAAGGCGACCGCCCGCTCCGGTCATACCTTGATCAAGCGGTTCGTCTCCGAGAAGCATCACAAGATCCTGGTGGTCGCCGACGCCGGACGAAACCTCGCCGCGGTCACGCCCTCGGGTGAGCGAAAGCGGGACGTGGCAGCGCATCTCATCGGTGCCATGGGGCTGATCACCCTGCAGCGGTCCGACGAGATCGGCATGGTCTTCGGCGACGCCCGCGGTTGCGTGGACATCCGGCTGCGCCGCGGCGAGACGCACATCGAGAGCATGCTGCACCGGTTCCACGACCATGGCAGCGGTGGCCCGGGGCCCAGCGCCGTTGTCACGCAACTCGATTGGGTGGCCCATCACTACCGCCACCCAATGCTGGTCCTCGTCGTCTCCGACGAACCGGACGTCGACGACCGCCTCGGCGCGGTGCTGCGCCCGCTGACCGCCACCCACGACGTGATCTGGGGCCTCGTCGTCGACCAGCCGGCCGTCACCTCGGTCTCCGACGACCGGTACGGGTACGACGTGGGTAGCGGGCGACGGGTGCCGGGCGGGGCGGTGCTGGGTTCGACGGTGATCGAGGCCTACCGGCGCGCGGAGACCGAACGGCGCCGATCGCTGTCGGAGTTCCTCAACTCCTGCGGCGTGCCGCACGCCCGCGTGGGTGGCAGCGGCGACATCCGCGCCGCCCTGACCACCATGACCGGGGTGCTCGCCCGTGCCCGATGATCTGTTGCAGTACCTCATCGGCCCCTCGCCCTACTCGGCGCGGTGGCTGTGGTTGGCAATCGCGCTGAGCCTCGGTCTGATCGCCTGGTACGGCGCGGTTTTCGCGCTGACCGGCCCGGGTCGACGGCTGGCCGAGGTGCCGTTGGTCGGTGCCCTGCGCGGTGAACTGCTCAAACGGCGGGCCGTCGGCGCGGTGCGGGGGATCGGCCGCCGCCACCGCGCCGGCGAACTCGATGCCGCCCAGGCCGGTGCCGCGCTGAGCAGGGAACTGCGCGAGTTCCTGCATCAGTTCACCGGCGTGCGCGCCCGGCACCTGCAACTGTCCGATCTCGCCGCCGGTGAATTGGCCGCTGCCGCACCGCTGCTCGCAGACCTCAACGACGTGCAGTTCAACGCCGGCTCCGTTGTCGACGTCGCGGCGGCCGGGGAGAGCGCCGAGGAGTTGATCCGCGAATGGACCTGATGTGGTGGGGCGTCGTCATCCTCGGCCTGGCGTTGCTCGCGGGTTGCGTGGCCGCGGCGATGCTGCGGCCCGACGACGCGGACCGCCGCGAGCTTCGACTCCTGGCGCACGTCGATCGGCTGACCCGGCTCCCGGAGTACGTGCGGGCCGTGCGCCGGCGCCTGGTGTCGCTGGTGGTCGTCATCGCGTTGGTCGCGGTGGGCTTCGCAGCCGCGCTGCTGGCCACCGCCCGCCCGTCCGGGTGGCCGCACCTCGGCGGTGCCTCGGCCGCGGCGCAACCGGAGGACATCATGGTCTGCGTCGGGGAATCGCCGGAGGAGCCGGCCGTCGCCCGCGCCCTGGACTACTTCGCCGAGCGCATCGGGACGCTCGGGACCGCGCGCATCGGGTTGACCGCGGCCAACGCCCGCGTGGTGCCGCTGACCCGCGACTATCAGCACGCCGCAGCCCAATTCAGGTCCTATGCGCGCAGCGAGGCCGCGGTGTCCCCGGTGTCCCCGGTGTCGTACGTCGACTACGCCCCCACCGTCGAGGACGTGGTGGCCCTGTGCCTGACCGGGTTCCCGTCGTTCGAGGAGCCGACCGGGCAGCGCCGGTCCCTGGTGTACGTGGGCCCCGGCAGCTTCGGCGCCGCCGGAACCACGCCGTCGCTGTTCAGCGCCGAGCGGCTACGCGAGCTGGCCACCACCGCGGGTGTGCAGGTCAACGTCGTTTACACCGGCGACCCGAGCGACAGCCTGGACGCCCTGGCCCGGGACACCGGCGGGCTTTCGGCCGGCCCGACCACCGACGTGCCCCCGCGATTGGCCGAGATCAGAAACAACCCGCCGGCGCCGGGCGCGGCCGACGACGCCGGGACCGCGGTGGGCGCCGAGACCCCGGGCGTCCCGCTCCTCCTGGCGGTGCTGGCCCTGCTGGCGTTGGCGCTGTGGCCGGTGGTGCGGCGATCATGAGCGTGCACCCGGTGTTGCCTGCGCTGGTGATCGCCCTGTTGGCGGTCCTCTTCCTGGGCGCCCGATTCCGCGTGTTGCCCCGAAAAGAGCACGGCCGCAGCCGGAGCGCGCTGTGGCGGTGGGGCGGGGTGACGGCGGCGGGAGTCCTGCTGCTGGTCGCGGCGCTGCGCCCGGTGGTCGGGGAGGAACCCGCGGCCGCGCACGCGGCCGGCGCCGATGCCCCCAACGTGTTCGTGCTGCTCGACCGGTCGCCGGGCATGGCGGCGCCGATGAGCCAGGCCCGCAACGACATCGACGCGCTGCTCGACCGCTACCCGGGCGCGCGCTTCGCCGTCATCGAGTTCGACGCCGAACCCGACCTGCGCTGGCCGCTGTCCGCGGACACCTGGAGCCTGCGCCCGGTGCTGGACGCCGTACGCCCGCAGCCGCGCACCCCGGAGAACATCGCGCGGGCCAACGCGGGCGCGGCCGGCACCGTGCTGCGTTACCAGCTGATCAGCGCCGCCCAGCAGTATCCCCGCGCCGACAACCTGGTGTTCTACCTCGGGGCGGGGGCGCCGGAAGCCGAAGTGCCGCAGCGGGAGATCGTGCTGCCGGAGGACGCGGTGGACGGCGGAGCAGTGCTCGGCCGCGGTGCCGGCGCGCAGGCCGCGAGCCCCGCCGGGGACACCCTGCGTGGCGTCGCGGAGCAGATCGGGGTGCCCTACCTGGCGCGCGCGGCCGACACGCCCCTCGACGCGGACGCGCTCGGCGACGGCGCCGGCCGGGACGCGGAGTCGCCGCCGAGCACCGCGGAACGCACCGAGTTGTATTGGGTCCCCGCTGGACTGGCGGCGCTGCTGCTGTTGGCCGAGCTCTACCTGGTGCTGCGGGGGCTGCGCCGCGAACTGGGCGCCTCCGCGCCGATGCCGTCCGAGGACGAGGTGCGGACATGACGACCCGGCGACGTCTGCTCGTCTACTCGGCCCCGGTGGCCGCGCTCGTCGTGCTGGTCGTGCTCAAGTGCGTCTCGGTGGTGCTCGCGGGCAACTCCGCGGTGTCGAGTTTCGAGCGCCGCGACGCGGCCGCGCTGGGCACCGACGCCCGGGTCCTGTCGGTGCTCAACGTGATCGAACCGGCGCGGGCACACTTCGCGGCCGGGGCGCAGGCCGTCCTGGAGGACCGCCTCGAGGACGCCGAACGGTCGTTCGCCGAGGCCCTGGCGCACACTCCGGCCACGGCGGACTGCCCGGTGCGGGTCAACCTGGTGCTCGTGAAGGAGACCCGCGGCGATCGGGCGGGGTGGGCGCGCGACGACCAAGCGGCGACCGCGCTGTACTCGCAGGCCCGGGAGGTCGCCGAGCAGGCCCCGCCGGGCTGCTTCGCCGACAACGCCGATCCGGACCCGCAGCGGCGTGCGGTACGCCACGACACCCTGCCGCGGCTCGACGCCAAGCTCCGCACGGCGGCGCTGCCGCTCGCACCGCCCCCGGCCCCGCCGCCACCCCCGCCGGCTGGTGGGTCCGCCGGCGCCGGTGGCGGCGAGGACGACGCGCCGAGCGAACGGCGGTTGCACCCCGAGTCCGGCGACCCGCTGGACCGGCTGCAGCAGATCCTGCGCGACGGGGCGTACTCCTAGGCGCGAGGCCGCCGAAACCTAGGTCGGGTCCGGCCCGGTGCCCAGGCACGTCGACGCCGCCGGGAGTTCCTCGGCGAGGAACACCGTCTGGGCCATCATCCGGTAGCCCGACATCTGCTCGCGGAGCACCTCCAGGGATTCCTCGGGGTGCACCGAATCGATGACGGCGTGCGGCCCCACCGCGTTGAACTGATGGCTGACCCCGCGCGGGATCTGCATGTCTACGAACGAATTCGGCGGCACGATCAGATTGTGCCGCACCCGATTCGGTGCCCCGGTGGTGTCCGGGAGCTCGTCGACGAAGGCCTCGGGGAGGAACGGTGTGACGCCGGGGACCTCGGTCACCCGGAACTCCGACAGGCTGCTCACCCGGATGTGGGTGCCGGGTCCGGTCATCATCCGGACGAACCGCAGACCGGTGTGCCAGTGCATCCGTGAGCAGATGCCGCGCTCGTTCACGTCGTAGAAGTCCATGATGTAGCGGTCGGCGAAGTAACCGTCGAACGGCTTCTCCACCATGTAGACGTCGCCCTCCTCGAACGTCTGAGAGCGCACGATCCCGTCCTCGTCGGGGGTGCAGGCCGCCGGGCTGGCCTTGGCGCGGGTGACGATGGCGGCGAACGTCTCCACGACGACCTGCGCCACCTCGGGCGGGAACTGCGCCACCGGCGTCACGACATTGCGCCCGGCGTCGGTGAACGTGGCGAGGTCGTGGACCTCGTTGCCGTCGTCCGGATGGATCTTCATGCCCTCGGGCATCGCACCTCTTCTGATCGTACTCTTGTCAATTACACTGCGGTCCAGTGATTCTCACGGTTGTACGTCGTAGGCCCGCAACCACATCTCCAGGGTGAGCACCAGCCACACCTTGCCGCCCTGACGGGGCAGCAGGGTGCCGTCCCCGCGCAGCCAGGCCCGCAGGGTGTCGGCGCGGAAGATGTCCCGGGTCCGCGCCGAGGGCCCGAGCAGCAGGTCGTGGCTGAGGTCGCGCAGCGGCCCGGTCAGCCACTGCTGCACCGGAACCCGCATCCCGCTCTTCGGCCGGTCCACGATGGTCGAGGGCAGCAGATCACGCACCGACTCCTTGAGGATCCACTTCTCCTCGGTGCCGGCGAGCTTGAACCGCGGCGGGATGCTGAACGCATAGTCGATCATCGCCGCGTCGAACAGCGGGGACCGACCCTGGACCCCGGCGGCCGCGGTCAACCGCTCGACCTTGGGCAGGATGTGGTGCGCGCCCTTGGTGCGTAAGTTGGTGTGCAGCAGCTGATTCAGCAGTGTTTTCATCCGGCCCGGTTGCAGGTAGGGCAGCAGCACGTCGGTGAGCGGCGGCGCGTGCTCGAGTTCGGCCAGCGCGGCCGCGGACAGCAGGACCGGGACGTCGTCGAGGCATTTGCGGTAGCTGTCCAGGTAGGCGCGGGCGCGCGCCGTCGGGGCGGGGTCGTCGCGGAACAGTTCGAAGATGAGCATCGGCAGGTTCTTCGGACCACCGAATACCGGGTCGCCGCCCTCGCCGTTGAGGATGGTGTCCAATCCGTCGTCGGCGGCCGCCTGCGCCAGCATGAGATTGGGGACGGTCAGCGGGTCGCCCACGGGGCAGTCCAACAGGGCCACGGTCTGCGCCAACCGCGCGGCCACGGCGTCGCCGGACACGGTCAGGACGCGGTGGTCGGTGTGGCAGTGGGTGGCGACCAGTCCGGAATAGGCCAGCTCGTTGGGCGTCGTGCCGTCGAAGGCAATCGAATAGGTGTGTACGCGGTGGTCGTGGAGCTTGGTCGCCAGCGCGGTGACCAGGCTCGAGTCGATGCCCCCGGACAGCAGCACCCCGGCGGGGCCCGCCGGCAGCCGGCGCACGGTCGCCTCCTCGAGCAGTTCACGCAGCCGCAGCGCGTGTTCGGCCGCGCTGCCCGGCGCGTCGGCTTCCGCAGGCTCCCAGAAGGTTTCCTCGGTCGAGGTGCCGTCGGGGCGCAGTCGCACGCAGCGTCCCGGCAGCACCTCGTGCACGCCGCGCAGCAGGGTCGCCCGGTCCGGCAGGTAGGCGAACGTCAGGAAGGACCGCACCGCCGGCAGGTGCAGCCCGGTACGCAACCGTGGCCAGCGCCGCAGCGCCCGCAGGGACGTCGCGGCCGCCCACGTGGCGCCGGCGCGCGCGACGAACAGCGTGCGCGCACCCACGTGGTCGCGGATCAGCAGCAGGTCCCGGCCGTCGGAGATGGCCAGCGCGAACATGCCGTCGGCGGCCGCCAGCCCCGCGGTGCCCAGCCGGGCGTAGCAGTGCAGCAACAACACGGCGTCCGGGCAGTCCGCCGCCGGGGCGTCGGCGCCCAGTAGCGTGCGCAGCCGCGCCCGGTTGTAGAGGGTGACCTCGCCGACGGCCGTGAAGTGCTCCAGGTGGTGCGGCCCGGTGGCCGCGCCCGGGCCGGCGAGCAGGCCCAGCCCGTAGGTGTCGGCCGCGGCGACCGTGGCGGCGCCGATCGACCGCAGCTGATCGGCCGGATCCGCCGTCGTCAGGAATGCGCACCATCGAGACATGGTTCTCCTCAGCCGAAGTCGCCGCCGCCGTCGTCCCCGGGGCCGCCCCAATCCCCGTAGTCGCCGGATCCGCCGTCACCGCCCGCGTCCGCCGTCGCCTCGTCGCGCAGGGCCTGTTCCTCCTGCGGGGTCAGTGATTCCGGCGGCAGGACCAGGCCGCCCACCACGACCGCGCCGGTGACCGCGGCCAGGATCCCGCCGAGGCGACCGCCGAACGAGGAGCGGTTGACGGTCAGGGTGCCGTCGCGCCACAGGGTGCGGCCGAACCCGGCTTCGCGCCCGTAGGCCACCGAGCCGTCGGAGAAGCTGCGCTTGATCAGCTTGTCGCCCAGCGGTTCGTCAACGCCGCTGCGGCCCCGGTTATCTCGCCAGTGGACGGCGCCGCCGGCCGCGCGGGTGCGCCACTCCTCACGGCCGTCCGAGTAGCGTCGGTGCACGGTGCCGTCGGCCAGTAATTCGTCGGCGTAACCGATCTCGCGGGCGTCTTTGCCACGTTCGGGCACTGTCGGCTCCTTCATCCGGTGGGCCAGGTCAGAAAGCCCGCGCGCCGGGCGCGCTGCAGATCGACGAGTCCGGTGCCGGGCCGGGCCACGCCCCGCACCAGCCGGTGCACGCTGCGGAGCAGCACCGCCGGGGACACCGACTCCACCTCGACGGTCCGGCCCCGCCGCAGCCAGGCCCGTTCCTTCGGGTCGGCCGCCGCGGCGTGCCCGGCCGGGGCCGGCCGGTGCGGCAGGTGCAGCGGCCAGACCTGCGCCGGTCGCAGGCCGATCGGGACCACCCGGGCGGTGTCCGGAATGTCGGTGAGCCGGGGCAGTTCTCCCGGCAATGCCAGTCCGGTGGCGCCGGCGTCGTGCAGGACGTAGACGGTGGCCTCCCCGGCCTGCCGCAGCATCCGGGTGAGGCCGGGGTCGGCGGGCAGTTCGGCGGCGCTGAGCACCGGGCACGCCGATTCCATCGGGATTCCGTTGGCGCGCAACATCTCCGCGACCGCGTGGGACTGGCATATCAACAGGCGGGGCAGACCGTAGTCGAACAGGTCCGGCTCGGGAGTGTGCTTGCCGAGGGGCCGGGCCGTCGGGGCGGCCGGGGCAAGCAGGCCGTCGATGGGTCCGTGGCGGCGCACGGCGTCCCGGAAGACGCCGGGGGACAGCAGCGTCGGCGGGGAGAAGCCGATCCGGCGGGGTAGTCGGTGCGCCGGCAGCAGACCCCGGCACATCTCGTAGAACAGCTGTCGTTCGGTGAAGCGCAACCGGCCCGGGGCGCCCGCGCGGCGGATCGCGCCGCGCAGCAGGCGATCGGCAAATCGGTGTCTCATGCCGCCGGCCAGGACAAGAAGCCCACCCGACGGGCCTGGGCGCGGTCCGGGTCCAACTGCGCGTCGATCCGCTCGACCGCGCGCGACACCGCGCGCAGCAGAGCCGCGGGTGGCATGGCCGCCACGGGCGACCACCACCCGGCGGCCAGCCAACGGACCTCGCGGGCCGACACCGGTTCGTCGGCCAAGAAGCGCCGGTCGGCGCGACGCGGTGGGCGCTCCCGCAGCAGGATCGCGCCCTCGTTGTCCATCACCATCCGGGGTGCGATGCCCAGCACCCGCGCCCGCGGACCGAACCACTGTCGCGCGTCGCGCGCCAGGGCCAGGCCCGGCAGGCTGGCGTTGTGCAGCACCAGCACCGGCAACCCGGCGGGCACCTGTCGGGGGTCCTCCAGCAGCGCCATGTCGTAGGCCGCCGGCACACCGTTGGCGGCCAGGCAGGCCAGCACGCTGCGGTTCGGGCACACCAGCGCGTACCGGGGCGAGGCCGGCATCGGGATCGGCACTTGGTCCTCGTCGATCATCCCCGGGGGCCACTGCTTGTAGACCTTCTGCCAGGGTTCGAGCACGTCGGTGACCAGGCGTTCGGCCGTCAGCGGCATGCGGACGGTGGTCAACCGCCGCACCAGCGGACGCAGCGCGAGGTTCAGCGCGACGCCAGCCAGCAGGAACGCCACCCCTCCGCCGATCACCGTCAGTACCGCCAGGCCGCTGGCCATCGCGATGAAGAACGTCGCCCAGGCGACCACCACACACCAGCCGAAAGCGAACCAGTTGGCGACCCGGTTCAGTTCCGGGAGGCGTCGGCGGGCCGCGGCGTAGCGGAACTGGGCCAGCGTGTAGCGCAGGTCGCGGCCGTCGCGAAGCCGGTCGCTGAGCGCGCGCACCCGCAGGTCGTGTAACCGGAGTGGGGCGTCCCGAGGTTCGAGGGCGAACCGCTTCCTGCACCTGGCGCATCTGCGGTCGCCGCGACTGCGATACAACAGCTCGATGCTGCAGTGCGGGCAGATCACGGAGCGTCCTTCCTGCGACCCCCGCGATTGCGCCTGCGGTAGCTCTCATACCCCGGTTTTCATGAGTAGCTGTGTTCTACAACTATCACGCCCGCGGTCGCACCGCGAGATGGCCGGTGGTGGGCGGGTCAGACGCGGGCAGGCATGCTGTCCCAGCCGCGGACCGCCGACGACGACGAGAACACCGCGTTGTCGAGGTCGACCTCCCAGTCGGGAAAGCGGTTCAGGATCTCGTCGAGGGCGACCCGGCCTTCCATGCGCGCCAGCGCATTGCCCAGGCAGTAGTGGGCCCCGACACCGAAGGTGATGTGTTGCTTGCCCTTCCGGGTCACGTCGAAGTCCTCGGCGGTGTCACCGAAGCGGCGTTCGTCGCGATTGGCGGCGCCGATCAAGGTGAGGATCGCACTGCCCTGCGGAACCACCTGACCGTGGAACTCGACGTCTTGGGTCACGTAGCGGGCGGCCTGCAGCGCAGGCGGTTCGTAGCGCAGGATCTCCTCGAGGGCCCCGCCCAGCAGCGAGCGGTCGGCGGCCAGCAGGCGACGCTGGTCGGGATACTCCGACAGCAGCTTCCCGGTCCAGCCGATGAGCCGGGTGGTGGTCTCGGCGCCGGCCACGGCCACCACGTTCATGAACATCAGCAGCTCTTCGCGGCGCAGCCGGCGCACCACCCCGGTCTCGTCCTCGAACTCGGCCTCGAGCAGTTCCGAAGTCAGGTCGTCCGACGGGTTGGTGGCGCGCCAGTCGATGAAGTCGGCGAACACCTCCCCGTTGGTGATGGCGCCGTCGGGATTGTCGGTCATCTGACCGCCGCGTTCGGTGCGCACGTGACGGTCGCCGTCCTCCTGCACCCGCTGCTGGAAGTGCTCCGGGATGCCGAACAGCATGCTGACCACGCGCAGCGGCATGATCGCGCCCACGTGTTTGACGAAGTCGAAGGTGTCACCGTCGACCTGGTCCAGACAGCGAATGGTGAACTCGCGGATCATCGGCTCCAGCGCGTTGATCTTCTTCGGCGTGAAGGCGCGCGAGAGCAGGTTGCGGTGGATGTCGTGGATCGGCGGATCCTCGAAGATCAGTACCCCGGGCGGGATCTCCATGCCGGACTTGAGGATCTCCAGCACGACGCCGCGCGCGGAACTGAACGTGCGGTAGTCCACCAGGGTCCGGTTGACGTCCTCGAAGCGGCTGACGGCGTAGAAGTCGTGCGGCTCGTTGTAGTACAGCGGCGCCTGATCGCGGAACCGCTTGAACATCGGGTAGGGATCCGCGTTGAGCGCGACATCCCACGGGTCGTAATACAGGTCGCGTGCCGTACTCGTCGTCATTACCGTCGACCGCCAATCACAGTGTCTCGAGGGGCGCTTTTCGATGGGCTGTGGCGCAGCGCACACGAGTAATATACAGAACTGTATCCGACATACAAGGTTGGATTTGGGCGAGCGTGGCGTGCTGTCCTGTGGCGGTGACGGGCCTGGGAGGATGGGCGCGTGGCTGAACGGTGGACGCGGGAACGGCGGGTCGAACACACGCGGAACCTGCTGCTGGACGCGGCCGAGGAGGTCGTCGCCCGACAGGGCCTGGCCGGGGCGTCGCTGGAACTGATCGCCGACGCGGCCGGCTACACCCGCGGGGCGATCTACTCCCATTTCGGCACCAAGGAAGCGCTGTTCCTGGCGGTGATGGAGCGTCAGCTGCAGCGGTTCCTCGACGGATTCACCGACATCGTCGAGTCGTTCCATTCGTTGGGCGACCTGGACGTCGAGAAGCTGGCCCGCCGCTGGCAGGAGCTGAGCATCGGCGCGGCGCAGCGGGCCGCGCTGGGCTACGAGTTCACGCTATTCCTGCTGCGCAATCCGGAGGCGCGGGCGGCGCTCGCCGAGCGTCGGCAGGAGACCATCCGCTCCCTGGCGCACTACATCGACGCGCATCTGGAGAAGGTCGGCGGCCGGTCGCGGGTGCCCACGGAGGTCCTGGCCAAGCTGCTGATCGCCACCAACGAGGGCGTCACCCTCGGCAGCCATCTCGACGACGAGGACCTCTATCGCCCGTTCATGGAGATGGTCATGAGCCAGATCGAGCCGGCCTGAGCGAGCCTCAGGCGGGGTCCTTGACCCGGCTGCGCGGCCGGATCGCCACCAGGATCAGCCCGCCGAGGAACAGCGCGGCGGTGCCGACGGGGAATTGGCCGTCGGGTGCGAAGCCGCCGGCGGCCAGTCGGCCCAGCGCAACGGCCGCGGCCGCCGTCCCCAGGTAGAGCCCGACGGTGGCCACGGACTCCGGGATCGGCACCCCGAAACTCGGTACCGGCGCGGCGAAGACCGCCCGGCCCCACCACAGCAGCACCAGTAGCGCCACCGTGACGACCGCGAGGATCAGCTCCCACTCGAGCCGCGCCAGCCACCACGCACCGGAGCCGGTCGGCGGCTGGGGCAGTAGCCCGGTGGGGTAGCCGACCAGCGTGACGATCACCACCGGCAGCATGTGCCAGAGGTACAGCGCCATCACGTTGTTGTTGGCCACCCCGATGACCTTCGGCCAGCGCCCGCGCCGCAGGAAGCGGTTGACGGGGCCGGTGATGGCCAGCAGCACACCGATCTGCACGGCGGCCAGCGCCAACAGCGCCACTGACGGCGGGGCGCTGTTCTCCACCCGCACCCCGGGCACGCCGATCATGGCGATCGGATACGGACCCCAGGTCACCAGCATGGGCAGCGCCACCGCCGCGACGGCGGCCATCCCCAGCAGCAGTCCGCGTCGCAAAAGACCGTCGCGCCAGGCGATCCCGAGCTGGTAGATCGCCGCCCAGCAGAAGAAGTAGTTGAGCATCCGGATCTCGGGCACCTCGGTGGCGATGCCGATTACGTCGACGACGATCACCGCGCCGGCCAGCACGGCCGGTACGGCCAGCCCCCAGCGCCGGTGCGCGGCGACCGCCACCGGTGTCAGGGCGACCACCATCAGGTAGACGGCCAGGAACCACAGGTGCATCGCGACGGCCCAGCCGCCGAGGGCCAACACCGATCCGCTGATCCCCGCGGCGAACAACACGGCCATCACGATGAACACCAGGACCACGTAGGCCGCCGTGGGACCGAGCACCCGGCTCACCCGGCGGCGCAGCCACTCCTGCCGGGTCGCGCTGCCCTCGGCCTCGAACCGCGCCCACGACACCGCGCTCGCGAACCCGGCCACCGCGAAGAAGACCGGAACCACCTGGAAGAACCAGGTGATCCATTGCGTCCACGGCATCAGCACCAGCGGGTTGTCCCGGCCGAACGTCCCGTCGTCGTAGGTCATGACCGAGAGCAGCCAGTGGCCGATGACCACCAGGATGACCGCCGCGCTGCGGTACAGATCCAGCGCGAGCTCGCGGGTCGGACCAGTGGTGGCGGCGTCGTTCATGCGCGTCCTCTTCGGCCAGTGTTGGGCCCGGTCCTGCGGGGAAGGCGCCGGGTACCGTCGTCGTCCGCACGCTACCCGGCGGCGGGCGCTGCCGCGTTCGACGCAGCTCCCGGGAACGTCGCAGTCCGCGTAGGACACCCAAATATTTGCTGCCGGACGGGACGCTTTCCCCTGCACTCAACATCCCGTAACGACAGGACCGAAACAAAAATTAGGTTAGTATCGGTGCCTGCGACGACGGCGGGTCCCGATGCTCATCCTCAGGTTTGACACCGACACCGACACCGGCACCAAGGCCGTCGTGCGCTACCGCAACCTGGTGGGCGACCGGTACCTGGAACTCGTCGACGGGCCCGGGCCGACGACCGTGCTGCCGGCCGGCGCCCAGATCCCGGTCGAGCGCACCGTACCCGCGCGCCCAGTTCCAGCGAGATGTTCTCCGGAATCCACTGCACGCCGATCACGCAGCGGGCCAGCCTCTCCGCATTGGGATGCTCGATGTCGATCTCGCCGGACCGAATCCCCTCGGACAGCAGGGATTTCATCTGCCTGACCCGGGTCGAGAATGCCGAGCCGAGGTTCGGGGTGTCCGGCGGTGACTGCCGCATCCAGGCCAGCTGGATGCGGAACTCATCGGGGAACCGGGTCAGCGCATTGATGTTCACCCAACTGAGCGCGTCCAGCTTCTCCACCGGGGTGGCCCACGACTTCAGCACCGCGGTCCAGCCCGCCCCCACCCGCTGGCCGAACGCCAGCATGATGGACATCAGCAGGTCTTCCTTCGATCCGATCAACCGGTACACCGTGCCGGTCCCCGTCCCCGCGGCGGCCGCGATGTCGCGCACCGTGGTGGTCTCATAGCCCCGTCGACCGAATTCGGTGCGCGCGGCCGCCCGCACCCGGTCGGCCTTGTTCTCCAGATCCAGATCGGCGTCGTACCAGGTGTTCACCACCTCCTCGGCCGCGGCGAACGCCGCGGAGCGGTCCAGATCGGGGTCGGTGGGCTGGCCGGCGGCCAAGCCCTGCAACAGGATTCGGCAGAACACCGTGGCCACTCGGTCGCTGGGAGCGTTGTTACGGATCACATCGAGCCCGACATGCAGCATGGTCTGGCAGATCCGGTCGGCCAGGATCGGCAGGTCGACGTCCGCGCCGATGTAGCCGCTCCACTTGCCCGCGCACAGGATCCGCAGCATCGCGGCCTGAATGGAGGTGGGCCCCGTCGCGTCAGTTCGATCCGTTCCGGATCCGCGCTGGGGCCCTCGTAGAACGACATCTGCAGTGCCGCGCGGTGTTCCACCGCGCACGCGGCGATGGCGCAGCCCAAGTCGGTGATCTGCGCGTCGATGGGCGGCGGGTTGGGCGCGTCCAGTCCTTCGAGGGCGCGTTGTCCGATGCGGTCCAGATCGGCGTGGTAGCGCCGGATCAACTCGATGAGGATCGCTTCTTTGGACTCGAAGTGGTGGTAGAGGCTGCCGGCCAGGATGCCGGCGGTATCGGCGATCTGCTGAAGCGACGTGCGCAGCCGGGAGTTGGCGATTACCGTGTTGGCGGTCTGCAGGATCTCGGTGCGCCGACTGGTGTCGTCCGATGCCAGCACTCCCATCGGTGCGCTCGGCACGAGGATTCTCAGCGGCGATTCTACCGGCCGCGCCGCGACTGCGGCGGTCCGGACACCTCAGTCGTAGATGACAGCGAGTCCTTGGCGGCGAAGGTCCTCGAGCCGATCCCGGAAGTCCTGTAGGAACTCGGGGGAGTGCCCCACCCAGTCGGTGATCTCCCCGACGACCGTCACCGGTTCCCGGCTGCGGTAGGAGTGGGTGGGGTTGCCCGGGGCCTTCTTGTCCGTCACGTTCGGATCGTCTTCGACGTCGCCCTGCGGCTCGACGACATAGACGCGTTCGCGACCGGGGCCGGCGGCGAACTCCGCGGCCGGGACCGCCGCAGCCAGCACCTTCGTCATGTAGATGTGGTTGGCGATGCGGCCCTCTTCGTAGTTCGACGGGCGCCCCGGCACCAGCAGATCCCCGACCCGGAGGTCGGCCTTCGTGCCGTGCAGGAAGGCGCCCGACTCGTGAACCCTGTAGAACTCCGATTGCTCTGTCATGCCGGTCTCAGTCCCCCTTCGTGTCGGTGCCGTGCGATTTTGCACCGCCCCCGGGGCCTTGCGGCAAGCCCACCCTCAGGCCCTAAAGTGAGAGCGGGATGGGTCAGATGCTGAGCTTGCGGTAACGCTGCAGCCGACGAAACCCCGCCGCCGGCGCCGGACCGTCCACGGGCCGCACCGCCGCCTCGACCCGCGCGCGCACCTCGTCGACATCGAGTCCCGTGCCGATGGCGACCAGCGAGTTGCTCGGCGCCTTCGGTGGAGCCGCGCCGATGTGCACGGTCGCCCCGACGGTGTTCACCAGGTAGCGGCGCGAGCGATCCCGGGAGCGGACCGCGACGACGCCCTTCATCCGGTACACCCCGGCGGGCGGGTCCTCGAGCAGGTCGAGCAGGGCGCCCGGATCGACATCGCCAGTGCTGGTGGCGGTCACGGAGGCGGCGTGCGCGCCGTCGTGGGGGTGGACATGAGCGTGGTCGTGGTCGGCCGCGTCCTCGAGCAGCAGTTCCCGCAGCGACAACTGGCTCGACTGGTCCTCGGCGCCGGCGATGTCGAACAACAGCGCCGGATCGATCCTGGCCGCCACGGCGCCGACCACGTGGACCGCCTCGTTGGATTCCCGGATCCGGGCCTCGATGCGCTCGAACACGCCGGTGCGCTCGGCCTCCGGAATCTGGTCCAGTTTGTTGACCACCACCAGCGAGGAGGCCGAATATCGGGCCGGCGGAGCCGGATCCCGGTCCACGGTGTCGAAGTGCGTGGCGGCGTCGATGACGTCGACGACACCGCCGAGCCGGACGTTGTCGACGCCGCTGAACCGGATCATCCGGCCTACCGCGACGGGTTCGGCCAGCCCACTCGCCTCGAGGATGATGGCGTCGAGGCGCAACTTGGGGTCGGCGAGCTTGGCCAACGCGTCGTCGAGGCCGCCCTCGTCGGACAGGCAGCAGATGCAACCCCCGGCGATCGAAGCCGGCTCGTCCACCTGCCCGGTCACCAGGGCCGCATCGACGTTGAGTTCGCCGAAATCGTTGATGACCACCCCGATTCGGGCGTCGGGGGTGCGCAGCACGTGGTTGAGCAGCGTGGTCTTACCCGCGCCGAGATGTCCGGTCAGCGCGATCACGGGCACCGTTGCCACGCCATTCCCTCTCCACTTGGCCGACGACGTCGCGACCGAGTGTAGATGTCGGGCCGGACGTGGCGCCCGCCTCGACCCACCGCTGCAACCGAGGCATGAAGCCAAATGTTTGGTCCGTTCTAGGCGGTGCTGGGTGCGGGAAACGCCACTTCGGCGCCGCCGGGCATCGCGGTGATGCGCTGGCCGCCGCCGAGATCGACGGCGAGAAGCTGGCCGACGAGGAGATCTTCTCGTTTCTGCGGCTGCTGCTGCCGGCCGGGGTGGAGACCACTTATCGGGCGCTGGGCAGTCTGCTGCTGGCGCTGTTGTCGGATCCGGTGCAGCTGGAGGCCATTCGCGCCGACCGCTCGCTGCTGCCGCAGGCCATCGAGGAGGGCGTGCGCTGGGAGGCGCCGCTGCTCACGATCACCCGGCTGGCCACCCGCGACACCGTGCTCGGCGGTGTACAGATTCCCGCGGGTGCGACGGTGATGCCCATGCTGGGTTCGGCGAACCGGCAGGACGACCGCTACCCCAATCCGAACGCGTTCGATCTGTTCCGCACCCCCAAGGGCAATCTCGGCTGGGGCCACGGCGTTCACGTGTGCCTGGGCATGCACCTGGCTCGCCTCGAAATGCGCACCGCCATCAACCTTTTGCTGGACCGGCTGCCCAACCTTCGGCTGGATCCAGACGGCGACGATCCGCACATCCGGGGGCAGGTGTTCCGCTCTCCCACCTCGGTCCCGGTCCTGTTCGACCCGCAGTAGGGCGAGGCCGTGGCAGAACTGCGTTTCGACGGTCGGGTCGCGGTCGTCACCGGAGCCGGCCGCGGCGTGGGCCGCGGCTATGCGCTGCTGCTGGCCGCCCGCGGCGCGGCCGTGGTGGTCGCCGACAACGGCGCCGGGATGCCCCGGACCTCGTCGCCCCGGCCGCCGCGTTCCTGGCGCACGAGTCGTGCCCGCTCAACGGCGAGGTGCTGCAGGCCGGCATGGGTGGGGTCGCGCGGATGGCCATGGTGGTCAGCCAGGGCGTGTCGCAGCCGTCGCTCACGATCGAGGACGTGGCCGACAACCTCGACCGCATCATGGACCTCGAGGCGTCCGGCGTCACCGGTGCGGCCGCGCCCCCGCCGCTGAGGTCGTCCGCCAGCTGAGAACCGGGGCGACTATCGTGTCTTGAGGTGCCGATCCCCGGCCGCCGGGGGTGGCGATGCGGCCACATCGACCGGCAAGCCGTCCTAGGAGCTATTTTCTGTGACCCTCAACACCGTTGCGCTCGAACTCGTGCCGCCGAACGCCGAGCTGGGCCGCGATCGTGCCGTCGAGGAGGCGCACAAGGTGCGCGAGGCGGCCTCGGCCACCGGGCTGGAGGGCCGGATCGGGCACGTGATGATGCCCGGCATGATCGAGGAGGACGACGGCCGTCCCATCGAGATGAAGCCGAAGCTGGACGTCCTGGACTTCTGGAACGTCATCAAGCCCGAACTGCCCGGCGTCCGCGGCCTGTGCACCCAGGTCACGGCCTTCCTCGACGAGGATCCGCTCCGGCAGCGCGTGCGTGACCTGCGCGAAGCCGGGATCGAGGGGATCGCCTTCGTCGGGGTTCCGCGCACCATGAACGACGGCGACGGGGCCGGGGTCGCCCCCACCGACGCGCTGTCGCTGTTCGCCGACGAGGTGCCCAACCGTGGCGCCATCCTGATTCCGACCCGCGACAGCGAGCTCGGCCGGTTCAACTTCAAGTGCGACCGCGGCGCGACCTACGCGCTGACCCAGCTGCTGTACTCCGACGCCATCGTGAAGTTCCTGACCGAGTTCGCCGCCGAGACCGACCACCGGCCCGAGATCCTGCTGTCCTTCGGGTTCGTGCCGCAGGTCGAGTCCCGGATCGGCCTGATCAACTGGCTGATCCAGGACCCCGGCAACGCCGCGGTGGCCGAGGAGCAGGCCTTCGTCAAGGAACTGGCCGCCGCCGAGCCGGTGCAGCGCCGGCAGCGAATGGTGGACCTGTACAAGCGCGTTATCGACGGGGTCGGCGAGCTGGGCTTCCCGCTGAGCATCCATCTGGAAGCGACCTACAACGTCAACAAGGCCGCCTTCGACACGTTCGCGGACATGCTGGCGTACTGGTCGCCGCCTACTCTCGACTGAGTGTCCGACCCTTCGCGCGAGGCGGTGCGCGAGATGCGCGCCCGCCTGGACGACCTGACGATCCGCGACGCCGCGCGCCTCGGCCGGCGCCTGAAGGGACTGCGCAACCCCACCCCGGACGCACTGCACAAGATCGAGAACCAGATCGCCACCGGCGCGGCGCTGGTGGCCGCGCGCCGCGACGCCGTCCCGGAGATCAGCTACCCCGACCTGCCGGTGAGCGCCAGCCGCGACGAGCTGGCCGCGGCCATCGCCGCGCACCAGGTGGTCGTGGTGGCCGGCGCGACCGGCTCCGGTAAGACCACCCAGCTGCCCAAGCTGTGTCTGGAACTGGGGCGCGGGATCCGCGGCACCATCGGCCACACCCAACCCCGCCGGCTGGCCGCGCGCACCGTAGCGCAGCGCATCGCCGACGAGCTGGGCACCCCGCTGGGCGAGACCGTCGGGTATACGGTCCGGTTCACCGACCAGGCCAGCGACCGCACCCTGATCAAGCTGATGACCGACGGCATCCTGCTGGCCGAGATCCAGCGGGACCGCCGGCTGCTGCGCTACGACACCTTGATCCTCGACGAGGCCCACGAGCGCAGCCTCAACATCGACTTCCTGCTCGGCTACCTGCGCGAGCTGCTGCCGCGGCGCCCGGACCTCAAGGTCATCGTCACCTCGGCGACCATCGAGCCGGAGCGCTTCGCGGCACACTTCAGTGGGGCGCCCATCGTCGAGGTGTCGGGCCGGACCTATCCCGTCGAGATTCGCTACCGGCCGCTCGAGGTCGCCGTCGGCGGGGACGCCGACGATGCGGTCGATCCCGACGACCCCGACCACGACATCGTGCGCACCGAGGTGCGCGATCAGACCGAGGCCATCCTGGATGCGGTGCGCGAGTTGGCCGCCGAACCGCCCGGCGACGTGTTGGTGTTCCTGTCCGGGGAACGCGAGATCCGCGACACCGCCGAGGCGCTGCGGGCCGCCGACACCGGCACCCGCGACCTCGAGGTGCTGCCGCTGTACGCCCGGCTGCCCACCGCCGAGCAGCAGCGGGTCTTCGCGCCGCGGCCGGCCAGCAACCTCAGCCGGCGTATCGTGTTGGCCACCAACGTGGCCGAGACCTCGCTGACCGTGCCGGGCATCCGCTACGTCGTCGACCCCGGCAGCGCCCGGATCTCGCGGTACAGCCGTCGCACCAAGGTGCAGCGGTTACCCATCGAACCCATCTCGCAGGCCTCGGCCGATCAGCGGGCCGGACGCTCGGGGCGCACCGCGCCCGGCGTGTGCATCCGGCTGTACTCCGAGCCGGATTTCGCGGCCCGACCCCGCTACACCGATCCGGAGATCCTGCGCACCAACCTGTCCGCGGTGATCCTGCAGATGGCCGCGCTCGGGCTCGGCGACATCGAGAGCTTCCCGTTCCTGGACCCGCCGGATCAGCGCAGCATCCGCGACGGCGTGCAACTGCTGCAGGAACTCGGCGCGTTCGACGCCCGCGGCGCCATCACCGATCTGGGCCGACGCCTGGCGCAGCTGCCCGTCGACCCGCGCCTGGGCCGGATGATCCTGGCCGCCGACGAACAGGGTTGTGTCGAAGAGGTGCTGGTGCTGGCCGCCGCGCTGTCGATCCCCGATCCGCGCGAACGCCCCGCGGATCGCGAGGAGGCGGCCCGGCAGAAACACGCGCGCTTCGCCGACGAGAACTCCGACTTCGTGACGTACCTGAACCTGTGGAACTACCTCGGTGAGCAGCGAAAGGCCCGATCCGGGAACGCGTTTCGACGGATGTGCCGCGAGGAGTTCCTGCACTACCTGCGGATCCGGGAGTGGCAGGACCTGGTCGGTCAGCTGCGCAGCATCGCGGCCGGCCTCGGGATCCGGGCCGGGGAGAACGCCGGTGCGGCCACCGACCCGAACCGCGTGCACGCGGCGCTGATCGCGGGTCTGCTGTCGCACATCGGCATGCGGGAGGGCGACTCCCGCGAATATCAGGGCGCCCGCAACTCGCGGTTCGTGCTCGCACCCGGATCGGTGCTGACCAAGCGGCCGCCACGCTGGCTGGTGGTCGCCGAACTGGTGGAGACCAGCCGGCTCTACGGGCGCATCGCCGCGCGCATCGACCCGGACACCGTCGAGGCCATCGCCGGAAATCTGGTGCAGCGCAGCTACAGCGAACCGCACTGGAGCGCCAAGCGGGGCGCCGCGATGGCCTACGAGCGCGTGACCCTCTACGGGCTGCCGCTGGTGGTCCGACGCCAGGTGGACTACGCCCGGACCGACCCGGAGTTGGCGCGCGAGATGTTCCTCCGCCACGCCCTGGTCGACGGCGAATGGCAGACCCGCCACCACTTCTTCCGGGACAACGCCGCGTTGCGCCACGAGTTGGCCGAGATGGAGGAACGCGCGCGGCGCCGCGACCTGATGGTCACCGACGAGGAGATCTACGCGCTGTATGACGCCCGGGTCCCGGCCGACATCGTCTCGGTCCGCCACTTCGACGCGTGGTGGAAAAAGCAGCGGCACCGCACCCCGCAGCTGCTCACCTTCACCCGCGAGGAACTGCTGCGCAGCGACGACGCCGACGAGCACCCGGACATCTGGAAGGCCGACGACGTCGCGCTGCCACTGACCTACCGGTTCGAACCGGGCGCCGAGGACGACGGGGTGACCGTGCACGTCCCGCTGGAGGTGCTGGCCCGCCTCGGTGGCGACACCTTCGCCTGGCAGGTCCCGGCGCTGCGCGAGGAGTTGGTCACCGCGCTGATCAAGTCGCTACCGAAAGACCTGCGGCGCAACTTCGTTCCCGCCCCCGACACCGCGCGGGCGGTGCTGCCCGAGCTGGCCCCGGAAGGCGAACCGCTGCTGGACGCGTTGCAGCGGGCGCTGCGCCGGCGCACCGGGGTGGTGGTGCCGATCTCCGCCTTCGACCTGGAGAAGATCCCGGCCCACCTGCGGATGACCTTCGCCGTGGAGAACGCCGAGGGCGCCGAGGTGGCCCGCGGCAAGGACATCGACGCGCTGCGCGAGAACCTGGCGGGAACGACGCGCGCCGCGGTGGCCCGGGCGGTGGCCGACGGAGTGGAGCGGACCGGTCTGCGGGACTGGCCCGCGGACCTCGAGACGTTGCCGAAGACCGTCGAATCCGTCAGTGGGGGCAACCCGGTGCGGGGCTACCCGGCGCTGGTCGCCGCCGGCCCCGCGGTGGACGTGCGGGTGTTCTCCACCCCCGAAGAACAGCGCGCCGCGATGCGCGAGGGCACCCGCGCGCTGCTGCGCCTGGTCGTGCCCGTGCCGATCAAGGCCCTCGAACGCGAACTCGACCCCCGGTCCCGGCTGATCCTGGGCAACAACCCGAACGGTTCCCTGACCGCGCTGATCGAGGACTGCGCGGACGCCGCGATCGCCGCCCTGGTGCCCGAACCGGCCTGGACCCGTGACGATTTCGCCGCGCTGCGCAAGCAGGTGGCGGCCGGCCTGGGCTCGCGGACGCGTGACCTGCTCGCCCGCGTGCAGCGGGTGCTGGCCGCCTACCACGACGTCCGGGTCGCCCTGCCAGACCAGCCCAATGCGGCGCAGGCCGACGCCGTCGCCGATATCCGCACCCAGCTCGCGGATCTGATGCCGGCGGGGTTCGTCAGCGCCGCCGGGGCCGGCCACCTCGGCGACCTGACGCGCTACCTGACCGCGATCGCTCGACGGCTGGAACGGTTGCCGCAGGCGCCGGCGGCCGACCGCGAGCGGATGCTGCGCGTGCACACGGTCGAGGACGCGTATCACGACCTGCTGCAGGCGCTTTCGCCGGTGCGCGCGCAGGCACCGGAGGTCCGCGAGATCGGTAGGCAGATCGAGGAGTTCCGGGTCAGCCTGTGGGCCCAGCAGTTGGGCACGCCGAAGCCGGTCAGCGAGCAGCGGATCTACCGCGCCATCGACGCGGTCCTGCGCTGAGACCGGTCAGGCCTTGTAGTACACCAGCTGGTGGGTGGTGGCCAGCAGTGTCCCCGAACGCGACCAGAGCTCGGCGGATTGATCGAAGTATCCGCCGGTGAACCGGTTGGCCCGGGTGCTGCCAAGTACGTAATCGTCGCCCACCGCGGCCAATTCGGCGCTGTCGGCGTGAAAGTACACGGTGAAGCTGATGGTCCCGGCGGGCCCGAACGCGCCGAGTCGCAAGAAGGTGCGCGGGTAGAAGATGTCGCACTGCGCGGCCAGCGCGGCGTGGTCCAGGGCCCGGCCGCGCCGGTCGCGCACCCACAGGGTGGTGGTCGACGAGGGGTTGGGCCCGTCGTCGGGCCCGGGGATGGCGCCCTCGACGAACCGCAGGTCGTAGTTGCCGATCCAGACCACCATGGCCGGTGCGTCCGGGGCGGGCAGGCTCTCGGGGGCCGACGCCTCGGGCATCATGAGTTCGGAGTCCGACCAGGTGTCGCGCTGGGCGGCAAACACCGCGGTCGCGGTGGTCTTGGGCTCCCCGTCCTGGGACAGTTCGACCTGCCAGTGCTGGTTGGACCGATTCGTGCGGACCGCGCGGGCGGCGATCCGGAACTCACCGTCGACGATCGGGGCCAGGTAGTTGACGGTCAGGGCCAGCGGTTCGCCGCGCCGGTCGGGGTGCGTCTCGATCGCGCGGAGCACGGCGGCCGCGGTGATCCCGCCGAACGGGCCCACCATGTTGGCCCACTCCGGCAGGGTGCGGCCGCGCAGCGCCCCGTCGGCCGGCTCGAAGGTCATCGCCCGGTCGAACGGATGCAGCTCAGCCATGGACCGAATGGTACATAGCTGAGGCGTCAGTCCTCCGGCGGGGTGAAAAAGTATTCGCGCCAGGCCGTGATCTTGCCGTCCCTCACCTCGTAGGCGCCCATGACCGGCCAGCTCTTCTGCTTGCCCTCGACGATCCAGTGATCGAACCGCTCCATCAGCACCACGTTCCCGGTGACGGCCAGATGGCGGATCTCGAGGTCCACGCACTTTCCGCGGGCGAAGAACGCCTTCATGATCTGCTGGATCGCGTCGCGGCCGGCCAGTTCCGGATATTCGGGCCCGATGAAAAACGTGGCATCGTCCGCGAAATGGCTCATGACCTCGTCGACGTCATTGCGGCCCCACGCGGCGATCTCGGCGCGCACTACTTCCTCGGCACTCATTGTTCTCCTTGTTCCAGTGATGAATCAGAATCGAACCGGCGCGATATCACGCTATGACGAATCACGCTATGACAAATCAAGTGACGACAAGCGGTAGCGTGTCCCATCCGCGGACGGTGGATGTCGGCGACATCTCCGCGGCGTCGAGATCGACCTCCCACGCCGGGAAGCGAATCAACATTTCCTCCAACGCGATCCGGCCCTCGAGTCGAGTCAGCGCCGCGCCGAGACAGAAGTGAGCGCCCAGCCCGAAGGTGAGCAGCGACGGAATCCTGCGGTGGATGTCGAACCGGTCGGGGTCGTCGTACACCCGCTCGTCGCGGTTGGCCCCGCCGGCGACGAAAAGGATGGCGCTGCCCGCAGGAACGGTCTGGCCATGGAACTCGGCGTCGGCGGCGACGTATCGGCCGATGTGCGGGGCCGGCGGTTCGTAGCGCAGAAGCTCCTCGACCGCGTTGGGGATCAAGGACGGGTCCGCGACGAGCTCGCGACGCTGATCGGGATGCTCGGCGAGCACCTTCGCCGTCCAGCCGATCAGTCGGGTGGTGGTTTCGTTGCCGGCGCCGGCCACCACCTGGACGTAGGCCAGAATCTCGTCGCGGGTCAGGCGCCGCTGCGTGCCGGTCTCGTCGACGAACTCAAGGTGCAGCAACTCGCTCATGATGTCGTCGGACGGGTTGTCCACCCGCCAGTCGAGGTATTCGGCGAACACCCCGCCGCGGACCAGGCTGTTCTCCTTGAACTTCATCGCTTTTCCGGGCTTCACCCGCAGGTTCGCGTCGCTGCGGTCCCGAATGTGTTCCTGATCCTCTTCCGGGATGCCGAGCAGCATGCCGATCACCCGCATGGGCATCTGGGCGGCGAACTCGCTGATGATGTCGAACCGGGCGGACCCCACCAGCGGGTCGAGGCACGCCGCGGTGAACGCCCGGATCTTGGGCTCGAGCGAGGCGACGGTCTTGGGGGTGAACATCTTCGACACCAGTTTGCGGTGGATGGCATGCGTCGGCGCGTCCTCGTAGATGACGAGGCCGGGCGGCATCTCGATGCCCGACTTGATCAGCTCCAGGATGTTGCCGCGACCGGACTTGAACGTGTTGCGGTCGGCCAATCCCTTTGCCACGTCGTCGTATCGGCTGACGGCGTAGAAGTCGTGGCGCTCGTTGTAATACAGCGGCGCCTCATCGCGGAGCCGACGGAAGGTCGGATAGGGGTCGCGGTTGATGTCGAGATCGTAGGGGTCGTAGTAGACGTGGCCGGTGGGCGTCAACTGGTCGGTGGACACTGGGCTGTTCCCTTCGATGGGCCCGGCGGATCCGGGCGTTCGGTCTCCGTTGTGCGCTGGCTCATCGTTCAGGCCCCCATGCCGCCGTCGACGGCGATTGCCTGACCGGTGAGGAACCCCGGGGCATCGGCGCACAGCCAAAGGGCGATGTCGGCGATCTCGGTGGCCTCGGCCAGCCGTCCGATAGGTGCTGCGGCGAGCAGGGTTTCGACCACATCGGGGGTCATCGATTCGCGGAACATCGGCGTATCGACCGTGCCGGGGCAGATCGCGTTCACGCGCAGGCCCTCGCTCGCGTACTCCCGGGCGGCGACCCGGGTCAGTCCGACCACCCCGTGTTTGGCGGCGGTATAGGCCGAGACGGTGGGGGCCGCCCGCAGGCCGGCGACCGAGGCGCAGTTGACGATGGCTCCGCCGCCGGAATCGATGATCGCGGGGATCTGGTAGCGCAGACACGACCAGGTGCCGGTGAGGTCGACGGCGATGACCCGGTTCCAGTTCGCCATGGTGGCCTCGGCGGTCAGTTTCCCGTGTTCACCATCCACCCCAGCCGAGTTGAACGCCGCGTCGAGACGACCGTACACGGCGACCGTATGCGCCACGGCCTGCGCGACCCCGGCGTCGTCGGTGACATCACAGGGCACGAAAGTGCAGGTGCCCCAGGCGCTGAGTTCGGCCTCGGTCTTGGCGCCGGCCTCCTCGTCGACGTCGGCGAGCGCCACGGCGTAGCCGCGCCGGACGAAGGACTCGGCGGCGGCGCGACCGATTCCCGACGCGGCGCCGGTGATGAACGCAACCTTCTGCGGTGCTGCTGTGGACACTGTTCCTCGTCTCTGCAATGTCGTGCCGGCTACCGGGCCGACAGGCTGTCCAGTTCCACGTGCGGTTGGTCGGAGGTGCTCTGGCCCCGCCGGTCGATCACCGGGACACCGTCGCGAATCACGGTCCGCAAAGCCTCGCGCGGCCGTGCCAACAGCGACGGATCCTCGACGGGGTCGCCGTCGACGATGATCAGATCCGCCAACGCGCCGGGTTCGATCACGCCGACCGTTGCCGGCGGATCCACCAACAACTGGCCGGCGTTGCGGGTTCCCCAACCGAGCACGTCTTCGGTGGTCAACCCGTCGATCTGGGCGTAGTAGGCGAACTCGCGTCCGTAGTTTCCGACCTGGTGGTCGAGCGGATCGTCGGCCACGAGATCGCGGAACACCCCGCTGTAGTCATCGCCGATCAGGATGCGAACCCCGGCTGCCTGCGCGGCCGGCAGCATGGCGCGCACGTGGTCGTACTGCTCGCGCCGCACGCCCATGGCCTCTCCGTAGCCGAGTTCGAGGACGCTCCGGAGAAAGATCAGACTCGGCACCCAGAAGGTTCCCGATTCGACCATGGCCGCGATGACTTCGTCATCGATCTCATCACCGTGGTCGACGACATCGAGGCCGAGTTCGATGCACTCCATGATCATCGCCTTGTCGGCGACATGCGCGCGGACCTTGGCGCCGCGCTCGTGCGCGGTCTCGATGATCGAGGCGATCTCCGCGCGGGACATGTTACGGGTGGTCCGGTGTGGTTGTCCGTGCCCCGCACTGGCGAAGATCTTGATGGTTTCGGCGCCCCGGTTGATCTCCTGGCGGACCAAGGTGCGCAACGCATCCGGGCCGTCGGCGCAGACGTCCGTACCGGGGGTCTGGTAGGCCTTCCACCACCGCCCGCCGTTGTTCATATCGCCGGTGGTGCCCAGGTGGTGCCCGCAGGCGCGGATCCGTGGGCCGGGAATGATGTCCTCGGCGATGGCCATCTTCAGCTGGGCGTCGATGTCGTTGGAGCACGAGGCCCCGGCGAAGCCGGTGAACCCGCTCTCCAGCAGCACGCGGCAGGTGCGCACCCCGATCGCCATCAGGACACCCGGCGGACGTTCCTTGCCCAGCCGATCGCCGTCGGCGATGTTGAACTTGAAGAAGTCCGAATGCAGATGGCTGGTGATCAGACCCGGCATCAGGGTCATGCCGGCGGCATCGATGACGGTCGCCGATGCCGCCGGCTCAGGGCCGTCGACCGCCGTGATCGTGTCTGCCTCGATGGACACGCTGTGCCGGCCGGGCAACAGCTTTCGGCCGTCGAAGAGCCTGGCGTTGGTGATTTCCAGCATGGTCGCCACTCCGGCCTACGTGGCGGCCCGGCCCCGGCGGCTCAGCCGCCAGTCCGGGGGAAATTGCCCGTCGTTGTCACGGACGGTGTCGGTGAGGCGGCCCAGGGTCGCTTCGTCGAGTTCCATCGAGTTCGTCTGGGGGTCAGGCCGCAGCGCATCGAGCGTGGATTCGAGCAATCCGGCAACGACGCTGCCCATGTATTCGCCCTGGTGCTGCTTGTAGATCTCGAAGAAGGTCTTCTGGGCGAACACGGTGTCGGTGGGCCGGCTCCGCGAACAGGCCAGCGCGTACTTCTCCGTCATCGCTTCGAGTTCGTCGAAGGGCACGACGGCGTTGATGAAGTTGCAGTCGTACATTTCCTTGGCGGTGAAGGGCCGTCCCGTGAACACCATCTCCATGAACTTGCGCGCACCCATGGTGTTGCACCACTGCCACTGCCGGGCCGCGAATCCCGCGTAGCGCCATGCGGCGTGGCCGAACAGGGAGTCGTCGGAGGCGATCACGATGTCGGCGTCGGCGGCCTGATAGAAGTGCCAGCCGTAGCAGTAACCGCGCACCTCCAGGATGCTGATCTTCTTGAAGTCCTGGAGGCTGCGCATGCCGGCGCTCGGGTCGGTGTAGTACTGGACCGTGGTCGCGCGGCGGCGGTAGGTGCCCTCCGGCGGGTACACCACATCGGCGTCCTCGGGCACGCGCACGGCGTGGTTCATGGTGCCCTCGCCGCGGCCGGCCATGGTGTCCATCAGTTCCGCGAGGTCGGCCCCGCTGCCCAGGTTGGGCCCGTTGGCCCGGATGACCAGCACTTTCACGTCGTCGTCGACACCGGCGTAGTGGATCAGGTCGGCGTAGCGGTGCTGGGCGTCGATGGTCATCGCGTTGAGTTCATCGGCGCGGTCGAGCGTGATCGTCGCGATCTTGGTCTTCGGGTCCTTCTCGTAGAGCACGATCTCTTCGGCCGATGGGCTGGTCTTGGGTCGGGTTTCCGCCGCCTGCTCGGTCATGTTGCGTCTCCTGTCGGTGATTTCGGCACCCTGGGCGATTCCGGTCGACTTCAGCCGGCGGCCGAAGCGGTGTGATCCAGCGGTGGCTGCGCCGCGAGGTGCGCAGCGACCATGTCGGCCAACTCGGAGAGGCGCACCTTGCCGGTGGGTGTTCGCGGGATGTCGTCGTGGGTGATGAACGCGATGCGCCGGGGGACCTTGTATCCGGACAGCGTCTCGCGCAGCTCGGCCCGCAGTTCGGCCTCAGTCGGGTGGCTGCCGGGGGCGCGCACCACCGCCGCCACGACGATCTCGCCGAGTTCCGGATCGGGCAGCCCGGCGACGACCGACAGCTCGACCTGGGGCAGGGCGTTCAGTGCTACCTCGACCTCCAACCGAGACACGTTGGCGGAGTTGGTCTTGATCATGTCGCTGATCCGGCCGACGAAGAACGCGTAACCCTCGGCGTCGATCCGGACGAGGTCCTTGGTGGGGAAGAACCCGTCCGCGGTGAACACCGCCTGCCGGGGCACCTTGTAGAAGCCGGTCATCAGCGCGCCCCCGCGCAGTTGCAGCTCGCCCACCTCGCCGGGGGCCACCTCGATTCCGGTCTCGGGGTCGACCACGCGACGCTCGATGCCGTTCACCGCGCGGCCGGCCGCACCGGCCTTGGATTCGGGCAGCCGGGTGGTGACCGACTCCGCGCTGTGCGGCGCGAAACTCTCCGACATTCCGAGCATCCGGGTCTGGAGGTGGCGGGGGATGGGGTTGCCCTGCTCGTCCCAGGTCGGGCCCGTGGTGATCTTGATCTTGCCGAGGTCGATCCCGCGGTCGTGGGCCACCGCCTGCAGTTTGGCCAGCAGGTGCCAGATGACGATGTTGGTGACGCGATGGCGCTCGATGGTGTCCAGGACCGTGTAGACATCCGGAGCGGGGGGATACACCAAGGTGCTGCCGGTGCTCAGTACCTGCAGGGCCGCCGAGATGCCGCCCATCCAGAACGCGGGCAGCAGTGACAGCGTGCGATCGCCGGGCTGGACATCGAAATAGGTTGCCAGGACCGGTGGCTGGCGGGCGGTTGCCCACTGTCCGTGGACCACCGCTTTGGGGGTGGCCGTGGATCCCGAGGTGTAGACGACGAAGGCGTCGTCGCCGGGGACGACCTCCCGTTCCACCGCGGCGAGCAGCGCGGCGTCCGGGGCGGCCGGTCCCTCGGCGTGCCCCAACAGGTGCTCGACCGAACCGGCCCACGGCAACCCGGTGTCGTCGTCGAGCCAGATCGACCGTAGGTAGGGGGCGTCGGCAAGACGCAGGGCGCCCGCGGGGTTTTGGCGCACGCCGGGCAGGGCCGCCTCGAGGTTGCGGCCGAAATCACGGGAACCGAAGCGACGCGCGCCGATCAGGATCTGCGCGTCGCTGGTGCGGACGATGTGGGCCAGTTCGTTCGGCGTCGTCAGCGTGCTGATCGGGGTGACCAGCGCACCGATGCGCAGCGCGGCGTAGAAGGTCGTGAGCTGCAGCACGCTGTCGGGCGCCAGCAGGGCGATTCGGGTGCCCTTTCCGGCGCCGATCGACAGCAGGGCCCGCGCCATCCGGCCCGACCGCTCATCGAGGTCCCGGTAGTTGAGCGCCTCGTCGGCGACCAGGAGTGCGGGGTGGTCGGCGCGCTCGGTGACGATCCGCGCGAGCAACTGCGGAAATGTCTGCGGAAGCGTTGCCGGCTCGATGTTCGTCATCAGCGGGACCGGTGTTCGAGGGGCGGGACCATCTCAGAACCTGGTGATGGGGTCGACGCCGTCCCAGGCTTCGGCGGCCGCACGCATCGCAGCGAATCCCTTGTCGCGCACCGGACTCGGTTCGAGCAACTCGATCATGAATCCGAGCGTGGGGGTGGTGTCCACCCAACAGGTGCGGCTGTTGCCCACCCGGCCCTCGAAGGCGAGTTCGGCGCCGCCCGCGATGTAGGCATCGCGCTCGGATTCGTAGTCGGCGCAGACCAGGGCCATGTGGTGCAGGCCCGACTGGCCGCCGGCGAAGACGTCCCGAAACACCCCGGGGTCGTCGTTGTCCTGGCTGACGAGCTCGATCTGCAGGTCGCCGGCGTAGGCGATCGCCGCCGTCACCGCCGGGAACTCGGCCGGCACACCACGGTGCCGCCCGTCGACGCAATCCACCCCGTCGAACCAGAAGAAGGGCCCTACTCCGGCCGTCCGGGACCAGTGCTCGATGGCGGCGCGAAGGTCGGGGACCACCCAGCAGACCTGCATGAAGTTTCGATTGGGCAGCGCCGCAGCGATAGTCAACGGGAGAGTCCGATCTGCGGAAACCGGTCGTCGTTCAGCGCCTGCCACGGCACCATCTCGCTGGTGTCGAAGTTGGGGCACGGTGATCCGTTCCAGCAGACGTCGTCGGGCTGGACGATCAACAGGTAGCCCCACCGGGGGCGGTCCATCATGTTGGCGCCGGCGCCGTGGATGGTCAGGTGGGTGTGCACCGTGATGTCACCCAACTCGTAGTTCATCTGCTCGCTCATTTCGAGCTCGCGAAGTTCCGGGAAGGTGTCGAGCGCGTCCCCGCCGCCGTAGGTGGTGTAGTCGCCCATGACCCCGGCGCGATGCGAGCCGTTGACGAACGACATGGTGCCGGCTTCCGGACCGTAGGACTCGAGCGGAATCCAGAAGGTCATACCGCCGGTTCGGTCGACGGCGAAAGTGATGTAGTCCTGGTGGAAGGCGGTGGCGCCGTTGCCGCCGTGCCGAGATGACTTGGTGGAGGGCAGCTTCGGGACGAAGAAGTCCGAATAGTATCGGACCCCGACGGGTGTCCCGTCGTTGTTCCGTCGGCCCAACAGCCGCGTCGCGCTCTTGCCGATCTCGTCGATCAACGGCCGCAGCACGGGGCTGGACAGCCCACCGCTGCGCTCGGCGTTGAAGTAGGCCAGCGCTCCCTTGGCCTCGCCGTCGGCGGCCGGGGCCATGCCGGCCTTCATCGGATTGCTGTCGGCATCGGCGCCCATCTTGTCCTGGGCCAGTTCGAGCATCCTGGCCAAAACGTCGGGATCCACGAAGCGCGCTAGTTTCACCCAGCCGTGCTGGTTGAGATGCTCGACCTCCTCGGGGGTGACCAAGCGGCACGGAGACTTCAGGCCGGTAATCTCATCCATGGCGGATAAACTCCTGGTAGGCAGCGGTATTGGGCATCGACCGGTGGTTTCGGAGCCGGCTCAGATGAAGATGCCCGGCCCGGTGCGGAACGCGTAGAGCCCGACGACGGCATCCTCGGGCAGCGTGTAGGGGGTGGCAACCTCGCCGACGGTCGGGCCGATGCGTTCGGCGACCTTGGCGAGTTTCTCGCGGTCGAGGCCGTACAAGTCGGCGGCGGTCGCACCGAGGAACTTCTGGGTGTGCCTCGGGTCGATGTCGGAGAACGTGAAGCGCATGGCCTCGCGGGTGTCGGGGAAGGTCCCCTCGGCGTGCGGGTAGTCGTCACCCCACATCACGTTGTCCACGAGGTCGTGCTCGACCGACAGCTTCGCCTCGGCGTTCGACATGAAACTCGCTCCGATGAAACAGTTCCGACGGAAGTACTCCGACGGTGGCTTCGGCAGCTTGGCGCGGATGGCGGCCCCGGTCGGGCCGTGGTAGAGCCCGTCCATGTCGGCCATCGCGGCCGGCGCCCAGTCCACCCACTGCTCGGTGAGCACGAGTTTCAGGTTCGGATAGCGTTCGAACACCCCGCTGAAGATCATCACCCACAGGCCGCGGCGAGTCCGGAACGGCGTCTCCATCATGTACATCATCTGGGCGCCCTGCCCCTCGTAGGGGTAGTGCTCGCCGCCGCCGCCGTGCGTGTTGACTGACATGCCGGTCTCGTTGCAGGCGGCCCAAAGCGGTTCCCAGGCAGGGTCGTTGAGCATCGGGAAGTCGCCGCGCGGCGCGGGGAGGTTGATGCCTTTCAGACCCGCCTCGGCCGCCCACTCGACCTCCTCGGCGCAGGCGTCCAGGTCGGAGATCGGGATGTGTGCGATGCCGGCGTGCCGCTCCGGGGCCAGGGACACGAAGTCGGACAGCCACCGGTTGTAGATGCGGACCCCGACCTTCTCGAGGTAGTCGTAGGCGGTGTCGCCCCAGCTGATCAGGCCGGTCGTCGAGAACGGGATCGACTGGCCGTTGAGTCCACCGTGGAAGATGACGTCGGCGGCGACGCCCTGCGCGTCCATGTCGGCGATGCGCGCGTCATGGTCCTGGAGGCCCGGCGCGAGGCTGTGTTCGTAGCTGCGTTGCAGGAACCGGGCTCCGACCTGGTCGGCGTTGCGGATACCGGCCTGCTTGCCGAACTTCTCCGCCTCGGCCTTTTCGAGCTTCTGTGCCTGCGTCTTGCCTCTCTCGGCCTGCGACTTCCCCAACGACCAGCTTTGCTTCGCACCGGATTTCGCTTCCGAGGAGCGCCAGGACAGCAGCCCCTGGCTCTCCATCTCGGCGACGAAACGATCGAAATCGTCGAGGTGCTTGGCATCGCAGTACGGGCGCAGCTGGTCCTTGACCGACGGGCCGACGTGGCTGTCGATCGACACCGTGACGTAGCGCTGGTCAGCGGCAAGGCTGCCGACAGTTTCGGATTGATCTAGCGACATGCGTTCCCCTCGTCCGGGCGGCTGGAAGAGCTCTGCGGAGACCGCTGCAGGGCGGCGGTCTGGGCGTTCGAAGGAAAACGCTAAACGACAATCGGCGGTTTTGCAACGGTGTTGTACTTTTGCCCTATCGTGGCAAATGTTGGGGCCCGCCCGGTCCGCCCGACGCATTGACTAGGGTTTTCGCCATGAAGTCGCGGGTTCAGGAGCGGACGAGTCGCCACGTGCTCGACGCCGCGCGCGCCTACATCGAGACGCATGGCCTCGAGCAACTTTCGATGCGGCGGCTGGCCAACGAAGCGGGGGTGAGTGTCCGCACGCTCTACAACCACTTCGGCGACAAGGACGGCCTGCTCACCGCGCTGGTCCAAAGTTCCTTGGACGCCATCGACGTCGCGGTCCACCACCTGACGGCGACCGATCCGATCGAACGCATCTGGGAAGCCATCGGCGTGTCGATCGACAAGACGGTGGTAGAGGTGCCCAAGGCCGTGGTCCGTGCCGTCGTCATGGACGATCGGCTGGTTGACCTGGTGAATGTGCGCTGGACGGGGTGGGATCTCATCGTTTCCGAGATCGGGGCCGCGACCAGGGCGGGTGCACTTCGCGATGACATCGAACCGGCCCTGCTGGCCGAGCATGCCGCGATGGTGCTGTTCCATCTGCAACGTCGGTGGACCGCCGGTGAGCTCGACGACGCCGGGCTGCGCGCGGGCGCGCTGCACGCGTTCGACATCTGCTTGCTCGCCGTCGCGCAGCCGCGAACGCGCGCCCGGATACTCGCGCATGCCCAATCGCTCACCGGGCAGCGACCACGGCTCGCCGAGGGATGAACGTGCTGCTCAAAGACGTTCTGACGGCGTCACTTTGCGCGCAGCGGACGGAAGATGTCGTCGGTGCTCGGGACTTGGGCGTCGTCGATGCTCAGCACGGTGTCGATGTTGTCGGCGATGCTTTCCGTGGTCAGCGCGGACTCGCGTAGGCCCTTCGTGGCGACGAACGCCATCCGGGCCACGCCACCCATTCCGACCTGGAGGATCTCGCCGTTGAGTCGGCAGTCCTGGTGCGCCAGATAGGCGACCGCCGGGGCACACAACTCGGGCGGCATACTGGCGTTGACCTGCTGAATCTTCTCTTCGGGCAGTCCGTAGAGGTGGGACAGGCTGTCGCAGTGGTCGGCCGACAGCCGCGTGTAGGCGCGGGGCGCAACGGCATTGACCCGGATGCCCGCGGGCAATCCCTCGGTGGCCAGGTTTCGCGTCAGCCCGTAGACGGCCCCCTTGGCCGAGGCGTAACTGGTCAGGCCCGAAACACCGCCGAGCATGGCCTCGGAGACGGTGTTGACGATGCGGCCGTAGCCGGCGGAGGTGAAATGCGGCCAGGCGGCCCGGATCAGGTAGAGCGCACCGAAAAAATGCACGTCAAGCATGCTGCGGAACTGTTCGAGCGACAGCGCGTCGAAGTTCGCCGGGTCATGGATGCCCGCGTTGTTCACCACGATGTCGAGTCGCCCGAAGGCGTCGAGGGCGGTGCCGACGATCGACGTCGCCGAATCTTCCTCGGCCACTGAGGCGCAGCACGCGACGGCCTCCCCGCCGAGGTCTTTGATCTCCTGCACCACGGCGTCGGCCGGGGCCGACGAGGTCCCGTTGCCCGCCGGATCGACCCCGTAATCTGCGACGACAACGCGGGCGCCCTTGCGGGCCAGCAACAGGGCGTGACCACGCCCGATGCCGCGGCCGGCGCCGGTCACGATGGCGACCCGGTCGTCAAAACGTAACTCAGACATGCCTTTTCCCTCCACTGTGGACCGAACTGGTCCGCGACACTACTCCCCGCCGGGCCCCGCCCGCGTCCCGGTGCGCAGAACCGTACCGGATGGGTCCGAGTGGGAACTCCGGAATACGTTGGTGGCCAGGGGTTTTCTCTATCGGGGCGTCGGACCCCGCCGACTGTCGGTTGAGGTGTCGGCACGCATGGCCGCGCTCGCCGAGTTCCCGGCCAATCCTTGACCGGACGTTGACGCGTCTGCTAAGCAGATGCCCAGCACATCTCGTCGCGTTCAGGAGATCGCACCCACAGCCGACCCGGATCCCTGAATCGCTTTCCGCGTGCCTACTCCCTTGGAGACGATCTGATGACTGTTCCCACCGACGTCGATCTGTACTACGACCCGTACAACATCGAACTCAACATGAACCCCTACCCCGTGTTCGCCCGGTTTCGGGAAGAGGCGCCGCTGTACTACAACGAGCAGCACGACTTCTACGCGCTGAGTCGCTGGGACGATGTCAACAAGGGCGTCATCGACCACGAGACCTTCATCTCCGGCCGCGGAGCTTTGCTGGAGCTCATCAAGTCCGGCATGGAGATGCCGCCCGGCACCCTCATTTTCGAGGATCCGCCGATCCACAACATCCACCGCAACCTGCTGTCGCGGGTCTTCACGCCCCGCAAGGTGCTCGCCCTCGAACCGCAGATCCGGGAGTTCACCACGCGCTGCCTGGATCCGCTGGTGGGAAGCGGCAAATTCGACTTCGTCAATGATCTCGGCGAGCAGATGCCGATGCGCGTGATCGGGATGCTGCTGGGCATTCCGGAGGACCGGCAGCAGGCCATCACCGACCACGGCGAAGAGACCCTGAAGAAGGACAAGGTCGACTCGCTGGCCACCGGCGAAGTATTTGCCGAATTTGTCGACTGGCGCACCGAGAATCCGTCCGACGACATCATGACCGACCTGCTCAACGCCGAGTTCGAGGACGAGACCGGCACCGTGCGCAAGCTGCGTCGCGACGAGTTGCTGCTGTACCTGACGGTCATCGCGACCGCGGGCTCCGAGACCACCACCCGGATGCTGGGCTGGGCCGGCAAGACCCTGGCCGAGGTGCCGGATCAACGCCGCGACCTGGTGCAGAACCCGGACCTGATTCCGCAGGCGATGGAGGAGATCCTGCGCTGGGAGCCGCCGGCGCTGCAGCTCGCGCGCTACGTCACCCGCGACGTCGAGTACTACGACCAAACCGTGCCGGAGGGCTCGGCGATGCTGCTGCTGGTCGGCGCGGCCAACCGCGATTCTCGGCGGTTCGCGAACGGAGATGTGTTCGACATCCACCGGGAGCAGCATGGGCACATGACGTTTGGCGCGGGCACGCACTTCTGCATGGGCAATGCGCTGGCCCGACTGGAGCTTCGCATCGCCATGGAAGAAATCCTCAAACGCTTCCCGGAATGGGAGGTCGACTGGCCCAACGCCGTGCCGTCCGAGACCGCTGCGGTGCGCGGCTGGGCCGCCATGCCCACCTTCGTACCCTGACCCGAGGACCCCATGCATCGCATACTGCTCAGCACCTTCATGATCGACGCGCCGGCCGAGGACTTCGAGAAGACCACCAATTTCTGGGCCGGGGCGCTGGACGCCGAAGCGTTCCGGCCCCGAGGCGGTCGCGACTACCGGATCCTCGAAGGCGCCTCCGAGGACTTCCGCGTCGTGGTCCAGAACGCCCACTCCGGCGAGGCGGGCATACATTTCGACATCCACACCGACGATCTGGAAGCCGAGGTGGAACGACTCAAGGGCCTCGGCGCCACCGTGGTCGACGACTCCTTCGTGGACCATCCCGGGAAGTGGGTGATCATGGCCGATCCGGCCGGCAAACAGTTCTGTGTGGTCTATGCCCTGAATCCGCTGCGCCCCCAGGCCGACCGGGATGCATTCGAGCGCAAGGCCAAACCGGTCGGCTGACCGGAATATCAATCCTCAACCCGAGAAAGATCCATGACCAAACCCGAGTTGGTTTTCGACCCGTTCTCCGACGAGTACTTCAATTATCCCTACGACATCTATCTGCGCATGCAGGACGAGGCGCCGGTCTACTACAACGAAGCCCACGACTTTTACGCGCTGACCCGCCACGCCGATGTCGCGGCCGCCCTCAAGGACCACGAGACGTACTCCTCGTCGCGCGGCTGCGACCTGGCCACCGTGCAAGCCGACGATGGGCCGCAGGCACAGGTGATCATCTTCATGGACCCGCCGGACCACCGCGTGATTCGCAGCCTGGTGAACAAGGCGTTCACCCCGCGCGCCATCCAGGCGCAGCGCGACACCGTCGAGAAGTTGATCGACCACTATCTCGGTCTCGTCGACCCGGACAACTTCGACGTCGTCCAGGATTTCTCCGGACCGTTCCCGGTCGAGGTGATCACCCGGATGGCCGGGGTGCCAGAGGATTACCGCCAGCGGGTCCGGGAGTGGATCGACATTTCCCTGGCTCGTGAGCCGGGCAACATGGGCTTCACCGAGGCCGGTATGCAGGCATCAATCGAATCGGGCACCTACTACTACCAGCTGGCCCAGGAGCGCCGCGCCAACCCGCAGGACGACATGATCAGCCGGTTGATCACCGCCGAGATCCTGGGGGAGGACGGTCAGGTCCGGACCCTCGACGACGTCGAAGTCGCCGGCTTCACCGCGCTGCTCGGCGGCGCCGGCGCCGAGACCGTCACCAAGCTGCTCGGCAACGCGATCGTGACATTCGCCAAAAACCCCGACCAGTGGCAGAAGCTGCTCGACGACCGCAGCAAGGTCCCGGCAGCCGTCGAGGAGATGCTGCGCTTCGACGGTCCGGTGCACTACAACGTGCGCTTCACCCTCAAAGAGGCGCACCTGCACGGCACCACCATCCCGGCCGGCAAGCCGGTGTTCCTGATGAAGGCCGCCGCCAACCGCGATCCGCGCGCGTTCACCGACGCCCACCTCTTCGACATCGACCGCGACCGCACCGAGGCGCAGAACCTCGGGTTCGGCTACGGCATCCACAGCTGTCTGGGAGCGGCGCTGGCACGCCTGGAGACCACGATCGCGTTGGAGCGGCTGCTCGATTTCATGCCGCGGTTCGAGGTGCAGTGGGATCGCTTGGCGCGCGTGCAGATGCAGAACGTCGCGGGGTATCACCGCGTCCCGGTGCAGGTGCTGCCCCGATGAGTAAGAAGATCGAAGTCGACTTCGACATCTGTGAGGCCAACGGGGTGTGCATGGGCATCATCCCGGAGGTCTTCGAACTCGACGACGAGGACTACCTGCACGTGCTCACACACGAGGTGACCCCGGAGAACGAGACCCCGATCCGCGAGGCCGTCCGGCAATGCCCGCGACAGGCCATCGCGGTGGCGGAGTGACCGCGTCCCGGCCGCAATTCCGGGACTGAGCTCAGCGAGGCACGCCGACCGCGACGTCCGGAACCCGCTCGACCGCGGCCGTGTCCAGCACCAGCTTCGCCACCCGATCCCGGTGCTGCTCGGCCGAACCCAACAGCGCGGCATCGGTGGTGGCGCGCTTGAAGTACAGATGCGCCTGGTGCTCCCAGGTGAACCCGATGCCGCCGAGGGTCTGGATGGCGTCCCGGGCGACCCGGCTGAACGCCGCCGAGCAGGTGGCCTGCGCAATGCTGGCCGCCAGCGCGGGGTCGTCGCTGCCGTCGGTCAGCGCCCAGACCGCGTGGTAGGCAGTCGATCTGGCATGCTCGACGTCCACCAGCAGATCGGCCAACCGATGCTTGACGGCCTGGAACGAGCCGATGGGCCGACCGAACTGCAGCCGGGTCTTGGCGTACTCCACGGCGATGTCGAGCAGGTGCTGGCTGGCGCCGACCTGCTCCACGGCCAGCAGCACCGAACCGACCTGCAGGGCGTGGGTGATGACGCGCTCGGCCTCGTCGGGCCCGGCGATCAATTGCGCCGGGGCCGAGGCGAATTCGAGGTCGGCCTGCGGGCGGGTCAGGTCCAGCGTCACCAGGTTGGTGCGCTGGGCCGCGGCGGCGTCCACGGCGTAGAGCCCCACGCCGCCGGATCCGTTGGCGGCCACCAGGATGACGTCGGCGGCGTCGGCGTCGACCACCCGCGCGACGGTGCCGCTGACGGTCACGTCGCCGTCGGTCGCGGTCAGGGTGACCGCGGCGGGATCGAAGGCCCCGGCCTGATCGGCCACCGCGAAGGCGGCGGTCTTGCGGCCCTCGATCAACTCGGGCAGCAGCTCATCGCGCGCGGCGCCGGCCGAGGCCGCCACCAGCGCCGGAATGGCCAGGTACACCGTGCCGAACAGCGGACCGCAGGCCAGCGCGGCGCCGAGTTCCTCGACGGCGACGGCCTGATCCACCAGGGTGCCGCCGACACCGCCCGCGGACTCGGGCACGGCCAGACCCAGCACGCCGAGTTCGGCGCCCAGACGGGCCCACACCTTCGGGTCGAACCTCGGGTCGGACTCCATCAGGCGACGGACCGTCTCCTCATCGAAGTTGTCCGCCGCGAACCTGCGCACCGCCTTGCGCAGCTCCTGCTGCTCGGTGCTGAACGTGAACTCAGCCACGGGGGATCTCCTTCCACGGCATGCCGGCGTCGGCACGCAGGTCGCCCGGCAGACCCAGGACACGTTCGCCGAGAATGTTGCGCATCACGTCCGAGGTGCCGCCTTCGATGGTGTTCGCGCGGCTGCGCAGGAACCGCTGCTGGACCGGGCCGCGCCAGTCCGCCTCGGAATCCTCTTCGTCCAGCAGGTTGTAGTTGTGGTACAGAACCCCTTCGGGCCCAAGCAGATCCATGCACCACTGGTAGATATGCTGGTTGAGTTCGGCGCCCACCAGCTTGCCGATGGAGCCCTCCGGGCCGGGGCCGCCGACCCCGGCCGACGCGCGGGACCGTTCCGAGGTCAACCGCTGCGCCTCGGACCGCAGCCACAGCTGGGTCAGCCGGTCCCGCAGCACCGGGGTGTGCAGATCGGGGCGGGATGCCCACAGCCCCACCGCATCGGAGATGGTGCCGGCGCCGCGCCGGCTTCCGCTGCCGCCGAGCGCGCTGCGCTCGTTCATCAGCGTGGTCATCGCCACGGCCCACCCGTTACCGACATCGCCGAGGCGGTGCGCGTCGGGGATGCGCGCGTCGGTGAAGTACACCTCGTTGAACTCGGCCTGCCCGGTGAGCTGCCGCAACGGCCGGGTCTCGACGCCCGGGCCGTGCATGTCGATGACGAAGTAGGTCAGGCCCTTGTGCTTGGGCACATCGGGGTTGGTGCGCGCCAGCAGCAGCCCCCAGCGGGCCCGGTGCGCCAGGCTGGTCCACACCTTCTGGCCGTTGATCACCCACTCGTCGCCGTCGGGCACCGCCGAGGTGGCCAGGCCGGCCAGGTCGGAGCCCGCGCCCGGTTCGGAGAACAGCTGGCACCAGATGTCCTCGGTGGTGGCCAGCGGCCGTAGCCAGGACTTCTTCAGGTCGTCGGACTGGGCGTGCTCGCGGATGGTCGGCGCGGCCATGCCGTAGCCCATCGGGTTCAGGCCCAGCGGCACCGGACCGCCGGCGCCCTGCAGGATCCCGTCGGCCACGGCCTGCAGCCCGCGCGAGACGCCCAGGCCGCCCTGCTCCTCGGGGAAGTGCACCCAGGACAGTCCGGCGTCGTAACAGGCGCCGAGATAGTCGGGGATGGGAACGGATTTCGGGTTGTGGTCGGCGACGACCTGCCGGGCGAGGTCGGCGACCCGTTCGGAGTCGGCAGCGGTGCTCATCTGAGCCACGATATTGAATCAACACCCGTCAAGAAAGACCGGGGTGTGATTCAGGTCGCTACCAGGTGTCCACGAACCGCGGCCGCCGGCGCGGCTCGCGCTCGTGGCGCGCGGCCGCGTTCAGCGTGGCGATGATCAGCTCCCGGGTCTCGGCGGGGTCGATCACGTCGTCGATCTCGAGGATCTGCGCGGCGTTGAGCGCCTTGGCGTGCTCCTGGGCGGCCGCGGTGGCTTGGCGCACGCGCTCCTCCCGTTCGTCCGCGTCGTCGATGGCATCGAGTTCCTTGCGTAGGCCCAGCCGCACCGCGCCCTCGAGGCCCATCGGGCCCAGATGTGCGCCCGGCCAGGCGACGGTGAGCAGCGGTTCCTGCAGGCTGCCGCCCGTCATCGCCTGTGCGCCAAGGCCGTAGCCGCGGCGCAGGATCACCGCGATCAGCGGCACGTCCAGGGCGGCGCCGGCCACCAGCAGCCGCGACGCGCGCCGCACCAGCGCCTGGGCCTCGGCGTCGGGGCCCACCATGAAGCCCGGGCAGTCGACCAGCGAGATCACCGGCAGCCTGAACGCGTCGCACAGCTGCAGGAAGCGGGCCGCCTTGTCGGAGGCCGCGGCGGTGATGGCCCCGGCCATCACCCGGGTGTTGTTGGCGATGAACCCGACCGGGTGCCCGTCGATGCGGGCCAGCGCGGTCACCATCTCGGGCGCGAACCGCGGCCGCAGGACGGTCACGCTGTCCTGATCGGCCAGCGTGGTGATGATGGGGTCGACGTGATAGGCGCGCCGCGCCCGCTCGGGAAGTATTGTGCGCAAGGGGGTTTGGTCGGCGGCCGGACCTGGTTCGGTGGAACCCTGGAAGTAGGACAGCAGCCGCTTGGTTACCGCCACCGCCTCGGCCTCGTCGGCGACCACCACGTCCACCACGCCGTTGGGCTCCTGCACCGAGATGGGTCCCACCTCGTTGGGCGGCACGTCGCCCAGGCCGCCGCCGGCGATCATCGCCGGGCCGCCCATCCCGATGGACGCATCGGCGGTCGCCACGATCAGATCCGCCGCGCCGGCGATCACGGCGTTGCCCGCAAAGCAGCGCCCCTTGACCACCGCGATGCGGGGCACCCACCCGGACAGTGCCGCCCACAACTTGAAGGCGCGCACCTCCAGCGAGGAGACCGTCGGATAGTCGGTGTCGCCGGGCCGCCCGCCCCCGCCCTCGGCGAAGAACACCGTCGGCAGCCGCATCCGCTCGATGAGCTCGAAGAGCCGGTCCTTCTTGCGGTGCCCGAACACGCCCTGGGTGCCGGCCAGCACGGTGTAGTCGTAGGACAGCACCGCACACGCGCTGCGCTGCGGGCCGAACAGCGCGCCGTTGATCCGCGCCGTGCCGGCGAGCAGGCCGTCGGCCGGGGTGCGCTCGATCAGTTCGGCTACCGGGCGCCGCGCGCGCTGCGCGGCGATGGCGAACCGGCCGTACTCGACGAAGGATCCCTCGTCGACCAGGTCGGCGATGTTTTCCCGGGCGGTGCGGGCCCCGGCGGCGTGCCGGCGCTGCACCGCCTCGGGCCGGGCCGCATCCTTGGTGAGTGCCCGACGGCGCAGCAACTCGACGTGATCATCGGGTAGGTGATCGTCAGGTAGGTCGCCGTCGGGCATCGTCACTCCTTCGCTCAGTCCGCCGCGACCGGGTCGGGTCTGCGGCGCTTGACACAGGCGATGATCGCATCGACGACGACGAACGCGAGCAGACTCAGCCCGAACAACGGCAGGAACCAGCCCACCGCGACCGCCGCCACCAGCAAGGCCGCCTTGGCCGGCGGGGACAGGCTGCGGATCGCGCCGCGCAGCGGCGGGCGTCCCACCGCCCACGTCGAGCCGCGGGTGGGCCGACGTTGCCACCACATCCGATAACCGTGCACGATCAGCACGATCAACCCGATGGCGATGAGCGCCAACACAACCTGGTTGACCACGCCGAACAGGATGCCCATGTGGGTGTCGATGGACCACCGGGTGAGCTTCGCCAGCACGGGCCACTCGGTGAAGTCGACCCGGTCGGTGATCGCCCCGGTGTCCGGATCCACCGAGATGGCGTCGTTGCGGGTTGGCCAGTCGCGCTTCTTCTCGGCGACCAGCCAACCCTCCTCGGCGTTGGCGGGCGGGTACATCCACATCGGTTCCCGCAGCCCCGCGCCGTGGGCGGTGCGTAGCGCGGTGTCGGTGCCGTGCAGGAAATCCGCACCGCCGGTGTGTGATCCGCTGTGATGGGCGGGTGACCCGCCGGTCGGCGCGGCGCCGCCGCTCAGCGTCGTGTCGACCGCCGGTGCCTTGCTGTCGAACGCCTGCTGCACCGCGTCGATCGACGCGCCGCCGTACCGGGACCAGGTGATCCCGGTGACGGACAGGCCGAGCAGACCCAGCAGGATCCACACCCCGATCACCGCATGCCAGGACCGGGTGCGACGGCGGCCCTTGCCGGTGCGGTCGGGCACCGCGATCCGACGCCAGGACCCGGTCTGGCGGCGATGCCCGACCCACAGCCACAGCCCGGCCAGCGCGGTGATGCCCAGCCAGCTGGCGGCCAGCTCGCTGTAGTGCCGACCGACGGCGTCCAGGTGCAGGTTGCGATGCAACTCGTCGAACCAGGCCCGGGTGGGCAGCCACTGGCCGTAGGTGGTCAGCGCGCCGCGCACCTCGCCGCTGTACGGGTCGACGAACACCGTGCGCTGGTAGTCCGGTGGCACGTCGTCGACGGCCAGGGTGACCCAGGTGGTCTCGTCGGGGGCCCCGGGCGGGCGGATGCTCTCCACTCTGCCCTCGGGGTGCGCCGCGCGGGCCGCGGACAGCTGCTCGGCGAGCGGCAGCCGCTGCTCGCCGACGCGTTCGACGGTCAGTTGGTCGCGGTGGATGTAGGTGTCGAGCTGCGGGATCAGGGCGTACATCAGGCCCGTGACCGCGGCGATCAGGATGAACGGGCCGATGAACACCCCGGCGTAGAAATGCAGCCGGCGCAGCAGCGCGGAGAAGCCGTGCGGGCGTGGCGTCGGTGCGGCACCGGTCGGTGCGGCACCGCCCGGCGGACCGTGCTCGTCGCGCGAGGGGGTTTCGGGTTGGGTGGTGGTCATGGTGCGCTTTCGTTTGCGTCGAAAAATGGGAGCACAACGCCGATCGGATCGGGTGGTGCCAAAGATGAGCGCGCCGGAACATCCGGCGGCGGTGAAGGATTCGGCTCAGCCGAGCGACGCGAAGCGGGGCGGGGCGCGCATGCCCATCCCGCAGTACAACAGAACCGACTGCGCGACAACATTTCTCGCGCGATATCGGCGGGTCCGGACGGCGGGGCGAGCCCGGTCGACCAGGATCAGCCGCAGCCAGCACAGCACCGACTCGCACACGGAGTACAGGTGCTCGACCGCGGCGATCAGAGCTGCGAGGCCGATGGCGGCCGCGGCGTGCAGCGCCAGCATCGGCAGCGACGGCAGCAGCGATCCGTGCGCGTGCTCGGCGGTGAGTGCCAGGCCGAGGTGGCCGAACGCCTGCGCGACGGCCAGCGCCGCCACGAGGGCGCCGAGTTGGCCGCGCCGGTCCTCGACGGTGAACCGGCTCGCGACGGCGCCGACGGTGATCGACAGGATGGTGAGCACCATCAGGGTGCCGCCGCCGGGAAGTCCACCACCGGCCGCGGCGTGCGCGGCGGCGGTGACCAGTGCCGAACAGCCACCGATCAGGGCGCCGCGCAATCGGCGGACGCGCGAGGGCGGCGTGCTCACGCGCGCAACCCTACTAAATGGGATCAGCCGGCCTCGGCGGCGCCGACCGCAGGTCCGGGTGCCGGACCGGTGCCGGTGCCCCCGGGCGGGGCCGGCTTGGCCGTCGGGTTCGAGGCGGCCGGGGCGGGGCCGCCGGCCGGGGGTGGGGCGCCGGTGGCCGCGCCGGGATTGCCGAGCACGAGCTGACCCAGCTGGCCGAGGATGGCGGCCGGGCTGGCGCCCTGTGGGCCGCAGCCGGGCAGGCAGTCGTCGATCTTGCTCCACTGCTGGCAGTCGCTGGTCTTGAAGGCCGTGTCACCGGCCTCGATCTTGACCACCTGCGCCTTCTTGCTCAGGGCGTTGTCGACGAGCTTCTCGCCGCTGATCCGTTTCCAGTAGCAGGCGCCGTGCTCGACCGGGCCGGCCGAGCTGTAGGTGCCCGGCATGATCTCGGAGCCCACGGCGTAGGTGCCATCGCCGGCGAACGTCGTCTGGGGGCCCGGCGGGGGACCCGGGGCCGGTTCGCCCTCGGGATCGGCGAACGCGATCGCTGCCGAGGCGCACCAGCCCACGAGGGCCAGCGCGGCGGCCAGCCCCACGGTTTGCTTAGACCTCATAAGTTGTCAGTGTAGGCGCTCATTCGGCCGCACATCGTCGAACTCCCACGTACCCCGAGCTCAGCGCCGGGGTCTGGGACAGCGGATCCACCGGGTTGCCGTCGATCAGCAGGTTGCGGTTGACCCCGTAGGACTGCGGCGCACCCCCGCCGCGCGGATCGAACACCCGGGAGCCCCAGCCGTGATCCATGATCAGCAGGCCGCGCCGGGGCCGGTCGCTGAGCTCGGCGTCCAGTTCGACCTCGCCGACCGCCGAGAAGACCCGCACCCGGTCGCCGTCGGCGATGCCCAGCTCGGCGGCGTCATCGGGATGGATCAGCACCCGGTTGTCGCGCCCGCCGGGATGCAGTCCGGGCAGCTCGTTGAGATAGGAGTTCATCGAGTGCCGGTTCCGGCGGTTGCCCAGCTGGAACGGGAAGCCGGCCGGCGGCCGCGGCGCCGGCTCGGCCAGCAGCTGCCGGGTGCGCGCCACCAGTTCGGCGGGCGCGATGCGGATCAGCTTGTCGTCGGTGCGCAGCGCCGCGCGGAAGTGGCCGAACTCACGCGGGCCGAGCACCTTGCCGTGCGGGTTTTCGGTGAGATCGCGCCAGCGCAGCCGGCGCCCGCCGACCTTTCGGGAGGTCGCGACGATGATCCGGTCCAGCCAGCCGGGATCGAACTCCAGACCCGGGCGGCCCGTGCGCCGGGCCAGCGCGCGGGTGGCCCGGATGAACCCGTTGAGCCCGCGGGCGCCGAACAGCGGGGTCTTCATGGCCAGGGCCAGGTCGACGAAGATCCGCCATTCGGGCCGGGCCTCGGCGGGCGGGTCCACCGCCTTGGCGCCGTACTGCACGAACGGCTCGTCGTGCATGTTGCTGGTGAGTGCGAGCAGGTCGTCGCGTTCCAGCCAGTGCACCGCGGGCAGCAGCCAGTGCGCGTGCCGGTGGCTCTCGCGCTGCACCAGGTCGATGGCCACCAGCAGATCCAGCTGCCCCAGCGCGGCGTCGAGGGCGGCACCGTTGGGCCCGGAGGCCACCGGGTTGCCGGCGTCGATCACCATCGCCCGGATCCGGCCGCGCCCCGGCGTGGTGATCTCGGCGGGCAGGTCGCTGAGTGTGAGTGAGCCGGCGACCATCGGTCGGCCCGAGACCCGGTTGCGGTGCTCGGGGGTCTTCGCCAGGCCGGCCAACCGCAGCGCGTCGAGGTAGCCGGGCTCGAACCGGCGCCCGCCGGGGCGGTCCATCCGACCGGTGATGACGTTGAGCACGTGGCCCAGCCATTCGCCGACGGTGCCCGCCAGGTGCAGCGACACCCCGGTGCGCGTCACCACCATGGCGCCGCGGGCCGCCGCGAACTCGCGCGCGGTCTGTTCGATCAGCGCCCGCGGCACGTCGCAGCGGCCGGCCAGGTCGTCGACGTCGACGCCGTCGACCAACTCGCGCAGCACCGCCATCCCGTTGACCCGCTGCATGCAGTCCTGGCGGTGCTCGCGGCGCTCGTCGAGGATGACCTTCACCATCGCCAGCAGCAGCGCCCAGTCCTGACCCGGCCGCACGGCGAGGTGGGTGTCAGCCGCGTCGGCGCTCTCGGTGCGCACCGGGTCGACGACGACGATCCTGGCCCCGTCGCGTTGCCGGTCCAGCGCGCGCCGCCACCCGCCGGGCGCCGTCTCCACCCAATTCCACGCGCTGACAGCGGGATTCGTGCCGACCAGCAGGAAGTAGTCGCATGCGTCGATGTCGGAGACCGGCACCATCAGCGCCGAGCCGTACATGGCCTCGGCCACCACGTGCAGCGCGTTCTGGTCCACCGAGCCCACCGCGTAGCGGCTGCCGGTCCCGATCCCGTCGAGCCAGCCGTTGAGGAAGATCAGGTTGGACGACGAGAACCCGGCCGGGTTGCCGTAGTAGACGCCGACGGCGTCCGGCCCGTCGCTGGCGATCAGCGCGGTCATCCGGGCGGCGATGTCGGCGATGGCCTCGTCCCAACTCGCCGCCACGTAGCGGTCCCCGACCCGCTTCATCGGCGTGCGGATCCGGCGAGGATGCTCGACGAGTTGGTGCGCGTTGCGGCCCTTGGCGCAGAAGTCCCGCCAACTGTGCGGGTGCTGCTTGTCGGCGGAGATCTTGCGCACCCGGTTGTCGGCGACCGCGACCTCGACGCCGCAGGACGCCAAACAGATCCGGCAGAACGTGAACACGGTGTCGGTGTCGGTGGCGTCCGCCCGGACGGGAGCCCCGGACGCCGCGGGCGCGGTCATGCGCTCAGCGTGACACCGGCGGCCGCGGTTGTAAAGGTTCGGCGCCACCCTCGCCGGTATGGGGGACGCCCGGCGGATTCGCTGCCGCCGTGGCGTTTCGACCGACCGTCGGTGTGGCAATACTGCCCGGGTGCGATGGCGAGCCAGGGCATCGGGAGCCGGCCGTCCGTAGTCTCGTTGGAACACGCGGTTCGGATTGGTCATAAGGAAGGAGCTCCATGTCGCAACCGGTGGAATCGGTGCCCGGAGATCAACCAGAGCAGCCCAGCGAATCCCCGGAGCTCACCTTCGACGAGCACCTGCATCCCGCGCGACCGCGTACCTTGCGCTACCGCCCGCGGGTCAAGGCGGCGTTCACCCGCAAGTCCCTCGGCCAGGAGGGCGCGCCCGCGGCCGACAATCCCGCCTACGTGTCCTGGCTGCTGTCGCAGTCGATGCTCGCCGACGCCAACACCATCAGCCAGCAGTTCTCCGGTCAGGGCTCGATGTGGCAGAACCCCTACGCGACCCCGATGCCGCGCGGCGCCGTCGAGACCGCCTCGGTGTGGTTCACCGCCTACCCGCTGTCGCTGATCACTCGGCCCGACGAATCCTTCCTCAAGGCCATGGCGGACGAGGCGATGTGGAAGGCGTTCGCCGACATCGGCATCGAGGCCGTGCACACCGGCCCGGTCAAACGCGCCGGCGGCATCTCCGGGTGGGCGCACACCCCCAGCGTCGACGGGCACTTCGACCGGATCAGCACCCAGATCGATCCCGCGTTCGGGACCGAGGACGACTTCCGGCAGTTGTGCGGCACCGCGAATTGGTACGGCGGCACCATCATCGACGACATCGTGCCCGGGCACACCGGCAAGGGCGCGGACTTCCGCCTGGCCGAGATGAAGTACGCGGACTATCCGGGGATCTATCACATGGTCGAGGTGGATCCGCGGGACTGGGAGCACCTGCCCGACGTGCCGGCCGGCGCCGACTCGGTCAACATCGACGCGGCCTGCGAGGACTGGTTGGACAAGGCCGGATACATCATCGGCCGACTGCAACGGGTCATCTTCTACGCCGAGGGCGTCAAGGAGACCAACTGGAGCGTGACCCGCCCGGTCCTCGGGGTCGACGGGGTGGAACGCCGCTGGGTGTACCTGCACTACTTCAAGGACGGGCAGCCCTCGATCAACTGGCTGGACCCGTCGTTCGCTGGGATGCGGCTGGTGATCGGCGACGCGCTGCATTCCCTGACCGACCTCGGCTCGGGCGGGTTGCGGTTGGACGCCAACGGTTTCCTGGGCGCGGAGAAGACCGCGGCCGACGAGAACCCGGGCTGGTCGGAGGGCCATCCGCTGTCGGAGGCCGCCAACCATCTGATCGCCAGCATGGTGCGCAAGCTCGGGGGGTTCACCTTCCAGGAACTCAACCTGACCATCGACGACATCAAGCAGATCGGCGAGGACGGCGCCGACCTGTCTTACGACTTCATCAACCGGCCCGCCTATCAGCACGCCTTCGCCACCGCCGACACCGAGTTCCTGCGGCTGACCCTGCGCACCACGCTGGAACTCGGCGTCGACCCGGCGTCGCTGGTGCACGCGCTGCAGAACCACGACGAACTGACCTACGAGCTGGTGCACTGGTCCACCGGCCACCGCGACGACCACTACACCTACAAGAACGCGGAGGTCACCGGCGAGGAGCTGGGGGAGATCGTCCGCACCGACCTGACCGAGAAGTTCACCGGTGCGCACGCCCCCTACAACCGGGTCTTCACCACCAACGGAATCGCCTGCACCACGGCCTCTTTGATCACCGCGACGCTGGGCATCACCGATCTCGACGAGCTCGACGACCCCGCCGAGGTGGACCGGGTGCGGCGGGCGCACCTGCTGCTGGCGATGTTCAACGCCCTGCAGCCCGGGGTTTTCGCGCTGTCCGGCTGGGACCTGTGCGGAATGCTCACGCTGCCGGCCGCCGACGTTGCCGAGCTGCTGCGGTTCGGCGACACCCGCTGGATCCACCGGGCCGCGCACGACCTGATGGGCGTCAACCCCGAGGCCCGCGGATCGATGGCCGGAATGCCCAGGGGGAAAAGTCTTTACGGCTCCATCCCGGAACAGCTGGCCGACGAGGCGAGCTTCCTGCGGCAGCTCCAGGCGATCCTGCGGGTGCGGTCGCACTACGGGATCGCGACCAGCCGCCAGATCGACATCCCGGAGGTGTCGCACCGGGCCATGTTGGTGATGGTGCATCAGCTCGAGGATCCCCAGCAGTATCAGCTCACCGTGCTCAACTTCGCCGACGAGCCGATCGCGGGGACCGTGCGCTCCGACACCCTGCCGCCCGGCGCCACGGTGTCGGACATGTTCAGCGGCAACGCCTTCGCGACCATCGACGATCTGCACAGCTTCGCCGTCGAGATGCCGCCGCACCACGGGATGGCGCTGCTGGTCGAGGCGCCCGAGCCCGGGGATTAGGCCGAGAACTGGTCGGGCGCCGAACAGAAGACGGCCTCGGCCAGCGCCTCGCGGGGATCGTTCTCACGCGCCGAGCCCTGGGTGAAGGTCACGGACACGGCGGCGCCGCCGGGCTGTTTGACCATCAGGCTGTGGTAGCCCTCGATGTCCCCGCCGTGACCCCACACGGTGACGCCGCAGGGCAGCGTGAGGCCGACCAGACCCAGCCCGTAGGAGTACCGCGGACCGCGGTCGGGCCACGCGATGGTGTCCTTCATCTGTTCCAGCTGGGCGGGTCCGACGACGCGTCCGTCGAGCAGCGCGCTGATGAACGCCGCCATGTCCTCACCGGTAGAGATCAGCGACCCGGACAAACCGGCCGCGGAACCGTGGAACGTCGTCACGTCGGTCTGTCGCCCGTCCACCAGTTCGTAGCCGTGCGCGAACGGGACGCGCAGTCCGGTGTCGCCGAGGGCGGGGAAGTAGGTGCCGTCGAGGCCCAGCGGCACCATGATGCGCTGGGCGATCTCGTCGGCTGCGGGCTGTCCGGTGACTGCCTCGATGATCAACCCGGCGATCGTGTAGTTCGTGTTGGTGTAACGCATTTGGGTACCGGGGGTGAACTCGGAAGGCTTGTCGAGCGCCAGGCCGAGGATCTGGTCGGCGGTCAGCGGTTCGGACGGGGTGGGCGTCGCCGCGTCGAAGTACTCGGGTAGACCGCTCTGGTGGCGCAGCAGGTGCCGAACCGTGATGGCATCGGCGTCGACGCCGGGCGCGCGGATGCGGCCCGGCAGAAGGCTTTCCACCGAAGCATCCAGATCGACGCGACCTTCCCCCACCAACTGCAGAACCGCGGCCGCCACGAAAGTCTTGGTGATGCTGGCCGCGCGCACATGGGAGTCGGGCGTGAAACCGGCCCGCGTCGCGACGTCGGAGTAGCCCGCGACGTGGCGGACGACGTCGGATCCGGCACGGACCACCGCGACCGCCCCCGGGATGCCTTGGTCGTGCACCGCGCGCGCCAGGACCTCGGTGACCGGGACGGGGGCGGCATGCGCCGGCGCGGGGAGCGGGTTCACGAGCAGGACGACGACGGCCCCCAGGACACCCATGATCGATCGGCGCATCGCGCCGATGCTAACCAACCGTCGCCGGCGCCGGGGGGGGCATTGGCGACCCGGCTGCCCAGTACCTTATGGGCATGAGTTACCCCAGCGCCCCGGGCCAGCCGGCGCAGGCCCCGGTTTGCTATCGGCACCCCGACCGCACCACCTACGCCCAGTGCAACCGGTGCGGGCGCTACGTCTGCGGCGACTGCATGCGGGCCGCCGCGGTGGGACATCAGTGCGTGGACTGCGTGCGCGCCGGGGCGGCCGGCGTCCGACAGCCCCGCACCCAGTTGGGCGGGCGCCTGCACGGCTCCGGGCAACCGGTGGTCACCTACGCGTTGATCGGGATCAACGTGGTGATGTTCATCCTGCAGATGGCCTCCGGTCAGCTCGAGCGCGAACTCACGCTGTGGCCGCCGGCGGTCGCCGACGGCGAGGTGTACCGCCTGGTGACCTCGGCGTTCCTGCACTACGGCGCCATGCACATCCTGTTCAACATGTGGGCGCTGTACGTGGTGGGCCCGCCGCTGGAGATGGCGCTGGGCCGGCTGCGGTTCGGGCTGCTCTACGGGCTGAGCGCGCTCGGCGGTTCGCTGTTGGTCTACCTGCTGTCGCCGATCAACACCGCCACCGCGGGCGCCTCCGGCGCCATCTTCGGCCTGTTCGGGGCGACGTTCGTGATCGGCCGCCGGCTGAACCTCGACGTGCGGTGGGTGGTCATCCTGATCGGGTTGAACCTGGTCATCACGTTCGTGGCGCCGCTGGCCGGCGCGGGCCAGATCAGTTGGCAGGGCCACCTGGGCGGCCTGGTGGCCGGGGCGCTGGTCGCCGCGGCCTTCGTCTACGCGCCCGCCCGGCAACGCAACGCGGTGGCGGCCGCGGTGACCGCAGGCTTCCTGGCGATGTTCGTGGCGCTGGTGTGGTGGCGCACCGGGGTGCTGCTGGAGATGTTCGGCGGCGCGATCATCCTCAGCTGAGGATCATCACCGGGACGGCTTGATGCCCACCGCGTGGCGCAGCTGATCCAGGAAACCGTCGTCGTCGTCGCTGCGCACGATGTAGTGCGACACCGCGACCCGGATCGCCGTGGCGGCCTTGACCGGGGCGCTCGGTCCGGTCAGCAGCCGTTCCAATCGGGCCCGCATCACCGGGATGACCTGCCCCAATCGGGCGATCACCACCTCGGGTTCGATGTCGACCGCGCGCACCCCCGAATAGGAGTGCTGGTAGTCGACGATGAACCGCAGCGCCCCGTCGAGACGATCGGTGCCGCGCAGCCCCGTCGTCGCGCGGCTGATCCCGGTCTCGAACATCTGCCGTTCGTAGACGCTGAACGCGTCCAGCAGGGCCTCCTTGGAGGCGAACCAGCGGTACAACGTGGGCCGGGACACCCCGGCCTGCTGCGCGACGTCGGAGAGGCTGAGCTTGGCCTGCCCGCTGCGGCTGAGCACCTCAGAGGTGGCCGCGAGGATCCGCTGTCGCGTCGAATTGTCGTCGACGGCGCCCACCGCTGCTGCGGAGGTCGAAGGTCGGTTCACGGCGTCGGTCCTACCGGGTCGGAAGTGGCGATAAACGTATGATGGACCCGATCGTAAAGGTAAAGCCAAAAGATGACCGCAACGTCGGGGGAAGAGCGCCCGTGTCAACCCTTGCCGCGCGGCAGCTGAGGACAGGACAGTATTGTTCTCCAGAACGACAGTGCCAGGTTCAACCCGCAGCCTTGCAGACATGACGCAAACGCATGTGCGCGACCACAGTGAGGTGTCCTGATGCCAGATGAATCGAACATCACCGACGAGGTGATTCTGCCGCCTGAGTGCGTGGTGGAGGAGAAGTGGATCGACCGGATCGTGGTGGTGTCTGCCGCCGGGACCGTGGACATGCTGACCTCCCCGAAGCTCGAAGAGCGAATCAACGCCGCGGTGGCGCAGAAGCCGGCCGCCCTGGTGGTCGACCTCACTGATGTCGAATTCCTGGCCTCGGCGGGCATGAGCGTGCTGATCGCCGCACACCAGCAGACGCCCGAGGACGTCGCCTTTGCCGTCGTTGCCGACGGTCCGGTCACCGGTCGTCCGCTGAAACTCGTGGGAGTTGCCGACATCGTCGACGTGTATCCGACCCTGGACGAAGCGTTGGCGAAGTTGGCTGCGTAGTGGCCGGCGAAACCGGGTAATACCCCCGCCATGCCCGCCGCCGAATCCCGCTATCACAGCGAAGTTGCCGACGCCGTCAGCGTCGGCCGTCTTCGCGAGGAGTTCAGTCGCTGGCTGCGCCGATTCGGGCTCTCTGCCGACCGGCACGCCGATCTGGTGTTGGCGGTCAACGAAGCGCTCGCCAACACCGCCGAGTTCGCCTACCGCCGGCACAGTCACCCCGGCGCGGTGACGCTGACCGTGCGCTGCGATCCGGCCACGGATTCCCTGTTGGTCACCGTCACCGACGAGGGTGTCTGGCGGGAGCCGCGCGACGACGGCAATCCGCAACTGCGCGGCCGGGGCATACCGCTGATGGAAGCGCTCGCCGACGAAGTGGTCATCGACTCCTCGGCCACCGGCACCACCGTGCGGATGCGGTTCGATCAGGTGAGCAACCCGTCGTCGGCGATGGCTTAACTCGTATACGGCTCAGCGGTAAGCAATTACCCGAGCCTGTAGCGCCGGGTGGCCGTCGCCGCCGATCGCCTCGACCTCCGCGACTCCCCGGCGCCCGCCGGACCCCGACACCCGCGCCCGGTAATGCGACGTCGCCGCGCTCCGGAACGGACGCAGGTACGACACCGTCAGCAAGGCCGTTTCCGGTGCGGCGCCCGCCCCGTCGAGCGCCGCGGCGGCCACCAGTTCGCAGCCCGCGGCCGCCACGCCCCCATGCACCACACCCATGCTGTTGTCGAGCACGGGGCTGGGCGCCTGCCACAGCAGGGCGTCGGCCTCCGCCCCGGCGTCGCCGACCCGGACGTACATCAGCTCACCCAGTTCGTCGGAGCGCGGCGGGTCCGCGGGCGGGTATGAGTGCGACTGCGCCGCCACCGTGGCGGGGATGGTGATGTGTACCGAGCGCACGGAACCGAGCGCGACCGTCTGCTCGCCGAGCGTGAGTTCGCAGGTACCGAGGCAGGTTCGGCCCTTGGGGCCGACGGGGCGCGCGACCGCCACGATCTTCGTTCCCGGTGCCGCGGCGACCAGGTCGGCGGCCCCGGGGACCAGTTCCAGCGTGAGCTCGCTGGAGACCGTCCATTCGTCGGGGGCGCGGCGGTGGTGGTTCACCATCCCGCCGACGTAGTCGACCAGCACCGCCAGCGGGGCCAGGCTGGGCCGGCCGGTGTGCGGGTTGGTCCACCGTGCGGCCGGCAGGGTCGCGACGTAGCGGCGACCGGCGTCGGACAACGTCTCGATACCGAACCGGCCCAGCGGCGTGTTGGGCTCGTGCAGCGTTGCGGTCACATTGTCCTTCCGGGAAACGAATGGTGTTGGTGCGGAACGGATTCAGTTCACTGGCCGACCGGATCGAGCTGATCGACGCGGATCGGCGCAGGTCCGCCGTTATTGACATTAATTCACGAACCTGTAAAGCGGCGCCGGGCGGTCCGAGACCAAATCGAGCCTTTACATATCGCCAGATAAGTGTCACGCTCGATGGACTGATAACTCGGTCAGCCCTTACGGAGGATTTCAGTGATGCCTGCGACCTTGGCGCACGACGAGTACCCCGCCGTCGAGAATTCGCTGAAGTACCAGCTCACCGTGGTGGCATCCTCGGTGCTCGAGGCGGTGACGACCTCCGGCGGCTGGCTGTTCGACCGGGTGATGGCCGGCTGGGAGGTCAACGTCTTGTTGCCCGACCCCGACGACGTCCGGCCGCTGTCCATCCTCGGCGCGCGCGCCTTCGCCCTGGAGACGACGCTGTCAGAGTCCCAGGGACACCAGCCGCAGGGGTTGGCGGTGTCGGCGCAGATGTTCGCCCGCGACGAGCGGATCGGCCGCCAGGTGCGCACCGCGCTGCGCCGCGGCGACACCGAGGTGACGTTCTGGGGTGCGGAGTTGCCGGCCGGCGTCGGCTACCGGGCCGTCGTGGTCGAGCACCAACTGACCGCCGCGGCCCACGCGTTCAAGAACCGCGCGCTGGCCTTGGCCGCGGCGCCGGCCGCGGGCCGCACCGAACGGTTCTTCGTCGGCGGCGCCGGCTACTCGGGGCTGTAGGCCCTCAGGCCAGCTGAGCGCGCAGTTCGCGCTTGAGAACCTTGCCGTAGCTGTTCTTGGGCAGGTCGTCGACGAACAGATAACGCTTGGGCCGCTTGAACCGCGCGATGCGCTCGAGCAGGTGCGCGTCGAGCGTGGTCTGGTCCACCTCGCCGACGATGAACGCGACCACCACCTCACCCCATTCGGGGTCCGGGGCGCCGACGATGCACGCCTCCCGCACGGCGGGATGCTCGAGCAACACCTCCTCCACTTCGCGGGGATAGATGTTGGAGCCGCCGCTGATCACCACGTCCTTGGAGCGGTCGCGCAGCGTCAGAT
>Ga0265293_10001034_pt1 | contig 62927 bp, 59 predicted proteins | sample Munlanlewell138R_FD_192505 | JGI IMG/M metagenome (GOLD analysis project Ga0265293, IMG submission 192505) | Leachate microbial communities from a municipal landfill in Southern Ontario, Canada - Leachate well 138R | ecosystem: Engineered > Solid waste > Landfill > Unclassified | place: Canada...
GAGCGATCCAGCGCAAGGGGCCGTCATTGACAAAGGCGGCGTCGAAAGGAATTTCTGTGGGATGGCTGAATTCCAGCATCATCGCCCAGCAGCCAACCATGGTCACGGCTGTGGGCAGAATGCTGAAGTGGGCGCTAAAGGGTTGCAGCAGCGGCGTCGCCTGGGGCGCGGGTACAGCGATTACCACGGCATCGAAAATTTCATCCAACAAACCGTGCTCGGCGGAATGAAGCTGCCACCCCTGTTGTTGTCGCTGCAGCGCCTTGATGGTGGTCTGGTGCTGGACATGAAGATTTTTCGCCAGCAATCGAGCCGGAGCCGTCATTTTCGGCGTGCCGACAAAGCGCTCGATGACGCTGTTGTGTTGCGCAGGCGGGTGAGTGCCAAAAATACGAATTTCCGGTTTCCATACCGCGGCGGCTCCCGCCTGTTGCCAGCGCGACACTTCCGCTCTGAAGAGAGGGGTTCTGGCGGTGAAGTATTGGGCGCCATGATCCCATTGCCCTTGTTCTCCGCGGCGATTGCTCATTCGACCGCCACAGCCGTGGCTTTTTTCAAAAACATGGACGGAGTGTCCAGCGTCGTGAAGCCTTGTGGCGCAGGAAAGCCCGGCAATGCCTGCGCCTACGATGGCGATAGATTTATGAATGGTCATGGGTTTAGCCTTGCGAAATTGTTGTTTTCGGTTGATGATTTTATGCAAAACCTGTACAGCTGAATTTTGGCGATAAAGTTTTAAACGCACTGTTTTCAAGGCTGGTATTGTAGGGTTTGTGGGCCGGGGTTTCACTATAGAGCACCTCTAAAAATACATTTTTAAAGGTGCTCATCATTGAAGTTTGTGCATTTAAATTTGCATGCCGTGATTTGAGAAGGCATGATAAAAAATAAAGGGCATCGCCAAAATTCACCTGATCAAAGGATATTCCTATGAGCCAGGACACCAAGGGTGCGAATCCTGCGGTTCTTATTCCTGTATTTATACCCGCTGTTGTTGTAATTTTTCTCCTTGTTGTTGGAACAATAAGCAATCCCGAGCTCGCCGGCGAGGTCTTTGGCAGCGTGCAGACGTACATTACCCGCACATTTGGCTGGTTCTATATGTTGTCTGTGGCTTTTTTTCTTGTCTTTATTGTCGGTATTGCCCTGACAAAATGGGGGCATATCAAGCTGGGGCCGGATCATGCTGATCCCCAGTACAGTTTTCCTGCCTGGTTTGCCATGCTGTTTTCTGCAGGTTATGGCATTGCGCTGCTGTTTTTTGGTGTGGCAGAACCGGTTTTGCACTACGCATCGCCGCCTGTGGGGGCAGGGGAGACCGTTGATGCCGCCAAGCAGGCAATGCAAATAGCGTTTTTCCATTGGGGATTTCATATTTGGGCCATTTATGGCCTTGTCGGTTTGATTCTGTCTTATTTTGCTTTCCGCCACGGCCTGCCTCTGTCCATCCGCTCGGCTCTGTACCCCATTATTGGCGATAAAATTTACGGTCCCATCGGGCATGCAGTGGATGTCTTTGCCATTTTAGGCACCCTGTTTGGCATAGCCACAACTCTCGGGTTGTCGGTTGCCCAGATCAATGCGGGAATACATTATCTCTGGCCTCAAATTCCCGTCAGTACTGTTGTTCAGGTTATCGCCATCGCAATAATTACCACGCTGGCAATTTTTTCTGTTGTTGCCGGGCTGGATAAGGGGATTAAACGGCTGTCTGTCATTAATATGGTTCTGGCTATCATACTGATGACCTTTGTTTTTTTTGCCGGTCCTTCTATCCATATTTTAGAGAGCTTTCTGCAAAATACCGGCAGTTATTTGAACCAGATTGTTGAGCGCACCTTTAATCTTCAGGCTTATTCCCGCAGCGATTGGATAGGCAACTGGACGTTGTTTATTTTTTCGTGGACCATTGCATGGGCGCCTTTTGTCGGGCTGTTTATTGCCAAAATCAGCCGTGGTCGCACCATTCGCCAATTTGTTCTTGGCGTGATGCTGGTTCCCTCTATTTTCACATTCTTATGGTTTTCCATTTTTGGCAATACGGCTCTCTATGAAATTATGAACGAGGGTTACAGCGTGCTGATCGGACAGGTGCAGGCTGATCATGCCGTTGCCCTGTTTAAGCTCTACGAAATTTTGCCACTGTCGTCGTTGTTGTCGTTCATCACCGTGATATTGATTATTACTTTTTTTGTGACTTCATCGGATTCCGGTTCCTTGGTGATTGATTCGCTGGCCTCTGGTGGCGCCGCGGTCACGCCGGTTTGGCAGCGTATCTTTTGGGCGTCTATAGAGGGCGTTGTTGCCGCTACATTACTCGTGGCGGGCGGATTGAGTGCATTGCAGACCATGGCCATCGCCAGTGCGCTACCGTTTTCGCTAATTATGATAGTGGCGGCTATTGGCTTGTGGCGGGCACTGATTATCGAGGGTCATCATCACACCAGCTTACACATGGGTATCCAGAATCGCTTTACCGGTCATTCCGGGCGAGAAATCTGGCGGCAGCGCCTTCAGGGGCTGGTGACCTTTCCAGACCGCCAGCAGGTGGAGGAATTTATCGCCACTACGGTGATCAAGGCTATGGGCAGAGTGCAGCAAGAGCTAATCAAACAGGGATGGTTGGCCGAAATTGATATTGATGCTGTCAGTCATCGCACCTGTATAGAAGTGCGCAAAGGTGCGTTAATCGATTTTATTTATGAAATTCGCATCGTTCCCCATGGACTTCCAGATTATGCCTATCCGGAAATGATTCACCAGGGCGATGCCGATAATGTTTACTATCGGGCGGAAGTTTTTTTGCGTCGCGGTGGTCAATCCTACGATCTTTACGGGTTTGACCAGCAGGACATCATTGCCGACATTATCGATCAATTTGAAAAATATCTGCATTTTCTCCATATCTCGCCAGGGGATTTGCCCTGGAAAGTGACAGACCAGGATGACCTGTTAAGCCGGGAGACATAGCGGCGATGAACGATCCGCCAAATTTCTGCCAGTCAGCTCGCGGATTTTATGGCGCAGGCTAATTCGGGTCTGTGGCGGTGGTGTTTTTGTTGAGAACCAGCTCCCTGAGTGTCATGCCAGCCAGATGATCCCTTGTTGCCGTTTCGATCTGCTCCATCAGGTGGTCGACAGCAGCTACTGATTGCACTTGGGTTTCTGTCACTTCGGCGTCACCCAGGGGCTTGCGCATGATGGCGAGCAAATCGGCAACACAGAGGCTGGAAGGGTCGTGACTGAGAAGGTATTCGGGGGGATGGCTATTACTTTCCACCACCAAGCCGCGATCCTCAAGCATTTGCAGTGTTTCTCCGATTCTGTCGCTGGGTATTCCCATTAATCTGGTGAGAGTTTCGAGGGTTGGCGGCAGCTCTTCGTGAACAAATTTGTAGGCGACCCAGTACATCACCAACAAGCCCAGCTGTTCCCGCAAATGACCACTGAGAGCGGTGTGCTCGCCGCTGAATTTTAATTGCTCAGGATACTGGTGGTAGTACGCCACCTGGGCGCCAATCAACAAAATAAGCCAGCTGAGATAGAGCCAGATCATAAAGAGAATGACAATGGCAAAGCCCGAATAAATAGCCGCGTAGTTGGTGGATGAGGCGGCGAATTCGGCAAAGACAACGCCGCTCAATTGCCAAAGTATGGAGCCCACCACAGCGCCGCTCATGGCGGAAACCAGTTTTACCCTGGTATTAGGAATAAACAGATACACAAAGGTGAATGCTAAAAATATGAGCAGAAAAGGCACCAGTTTTGATGCCAGCAGCAATAGGCTGCCAAAGGGTTCCATCGCCGCCAGTGTCTGTACGAGCGCGCTGTTCATCATGGATGCGGTCATGCCCATTGCCGAGAACACCAGCACCGGGCCAACCATAATAACGCTGAGATAGTCGCTGAAACGTCTGGAAAGGGAGCGCGATGTCTTGGCGTGCCATACGTGATTAAAGGCATTTTCAATTTTTTGTATCAATGCAATAACGGTATACAGCAGCAGCGCGAGGCCGACAGAACCGAGAACGCCAACTTTCATATTCTCGACAAAACCGAGCACATTCATCACCAGCTCATTGCCTTTCTCCCCCAAAGGTTGAACCAGATTAATAAGAAGGGGCTCGATTTGATTGTGAACGCCAAACGCCTTAAGCACGGAAAAGCTCACTGCCAACAGGGGAACCAGCGATAACAACGTGGTATAGACAAGGCTCATGGCCCTGAGGGTAAGCTGCCCGGAAGACAGATCCCGGGACAGCACCCACAACAAGCGCACAGCTGCGAAGCCGACACGGGCAGGCACGCTGAGAGTTGTCAGATCTGTGCGCCACAACTCGTCGTGGAGAAAACTCTTGATTCGGCCGTAAGCGTTTGCCGGATTTTGCATATATTCACGCCTTTTTTTGTTGTTGCTTCAGACCATAGAATAGCGCCAGGGCAGGAATGCGGATCACATTTGGCGTTCGCCTCTGAAAGCCTGCGAGTTTCGATGTTGCCGAAAGCGGCAAAACTCAAAACAAACCAGCAACAGACGCCCCCTAAACCATAGTAATCAGAAAATTATTAAACACAAGGCTACCCAGGCTCTGGGTGGGGAATAGCTGAAACCCGTGGCCTTATCAAAACATATCAGCCCTGGAATTGGCTCGGTGCAGTGTCAAATTCGAGTTTTCCGGTTGCCATGGCAACGATTGCCACGAGCTCGAATAACTTCAGCGCTTCCGGCGCGAAAATTCGGGCAACAGGTGCAGTTTCCTGGCTGGAAAAACGGCAAATGGATGTTGAGCGGTTGTTTCCGGTGACCCAAAAAAAGAACCCCGAACCAGAATGGCCGGGGTTTTAAAGAACGGTTTTATCAAGGGGAGATGATAACCGTTTTGCTCACAACGAAAAGGGAGAACAATTCGCACTTACTGAGACTATGGCTTTATTGGGAAGTTCAAAAAAATCTGAAATTTTTTCATTAAATTTTTCAATGAGTCATTCCACCCGGTGCTGGCTTGGAAAACCTGGCGGCAGCGTCGCGATTGCCGCATTTTTTCCCTCCCTGTGGGCGCCCAGGTTGGGAGCTTTTCACCATGGAACAGACCCACGGCCTGGCACAAGTCGGTGGATGATGGCGTTGCCGCTGGGGTATGATGTGTGCAGATGTTTTTCAAAGACTGCTCTGGATAGCGATTGCGTGAATCCCGCGGTGGTCTGGACAAAAAGCTTTCTGAGGCATGGGGTTAGGAGGAAAAAATGGGTGATCATGGTTGTTGTTCCCATAAAGCTGATGACAGCGCCGCCGCATTCGCGGAACAATTAAAAGATCCCGTCTGCGGTATGTCTGTCACCAGAGACTCTGAGCATCAGGCCGACTTTCAGGGTAAATCCTACTATTTTTGCAGTGCCCGTTGTCAAACCAAGTTCAACGCCAATCCCCTGGCTTATCTTGAAAAGAAAACCGAACCCCAGGACAGTAATGCCTGGTACACCTGTCCCATGCATCCAGAGGTGCGCCAGCTCGGCTCTGGGGACTGTCCGAAATGCGGTATGGCTTTGGAGCCTGAAATGCCCTCCCTGGAGGAGGACGAAAATCCCGAATTTAGGGATTTTCGTCGGCGTTTCTGGTGGAGCCTGCCCTTCAGTGCTGCCGTATTTGCCCTTGCCATGTTTGGCCATGGCGGCCACTGGCTGCCAGCGAGTCAACAAAACTGGGCGGAGCTGATTTTGGCGACACCGGTTGTACTGTGGGCGGGACTGCCGTTTTTTCGGCGCGGCGTCCAGTCCATCATTACCGGCAATTTCAATATGTGGACGCTGATTGGCCTCGGCACCGCATCTGCGTATATCTATAGCCTGGCTGCCACGTTGGTTCCACAGCTGTTTCCAGACTCTTTTGTAGATAATGGCCGGGTCAGTGTCTATTTTGAAGCGGCTGCGGTGATTATTTCCTTGACCTTGATGGGGCAGCTGTTTGAGCTGAAAGCCAGATCGCGCACGTCGGAGGCCATTCGCGCATTGCTGCAACTGGCGCCGGATACCGCGAGGCGCGTTGGCGTCGATGGCAATGAAGAGGATGTGCTCTTATCCCACATCCATGTTGGCGATTTGCTGCGGGTAAGGCCGGGGGAAAAAATACCTGTGGATGGCTGTGTCAGGGAGGGCGCCAGTGCCGTTGACGAATCCATGCTCACCGGCGAACCTATTCCCGTATTCAAGGGCGTTGGCGATAAGGTCATTGGCGCCACCCTCAATACCAGTGGCAGCCTGATTATCCACGCCGAGAAAGTCGGCGCCGAGAGTACCCTCGCCAGAATCGTTGCCCTGGTTTCCCAGGCGCAACGGTCGCGGGCGCCGATGCAGCGATTAGCGGATATCGTCGCCGGCTATTTTGTTACTGTGGTTGTCCTCATAGCCATCGTCTGTTTTTTTGTCTGGGGTCTTTGGGGTCCCGCCCCCAGCTGGGTTTACGGCCTTATTAACAGCGTTGCTGTGCTGATTATCGCCTGTCCCTGTGCTCTCGGCCTTGCTACCCCTATGTCAATTATGGTTGCCACCGGTCGCGGGGCGAGCCAGGGGGTTCTCTTTAAGGATGCCGCTGCGATTGAAGAGCTGCGCAAAATTGATACCCTGGTGGTTGATAAAACGGGGACTGTCACTGAAGGGCGGCCGGTTTTTCGTCGCCTGGTTGTCGCAGGTTCCTTTGACGAAAAGGAAGTGCTACGTTTGGCTGCCAGCCTTGATCAAGGCAGTGAGCACCCTTTGGCGGCAGCGATTGTAGCTGCGGCAAGGGAGGAAAAGCTCAATCTGGCCAAAGTGGAAAATTTTGAATCCAGCTCGGGAATTGGCGTCACCGGCAGCGTTGAAGGCAGGCAGCTGGTATTGGGTAATAGCGCATTGATGGATCAGCATGGCATTGACTGGCGCCCCCTTGCGGAGGAAGCAGATCGCTTGCGCAATGAAGGGGGCAGTGTGATTTGTTTAGGGGTCGATGGTGCTCTGGCGGGAATCATGGCAGTTGCCGACCCCGTAAAGCCCACATCCCATCAGGCTATAAAATCCCTGCGGGCAAGGGGAATCAACATTATCATGGCAACGGGAGATAACCGCCGAACCGCCGACGCCATCGGCCGGGATCTGGGCATCGATCAAATTTACGGTGAAGTGACACCCGCGAAAAAGCTGGCGATTATTGATGAGCTACAGGCTGCCGGTCATATTGTGGCCATGGCTGGCGACGGTATAAATGACGCACCGGCGCTGGCCAAAGCCAATGTGGGTATTGCCATGGGCACGGGTACGGATGTCGCCATGCACAGCGCCCAGATAACCCTGGTAAAAGGAGACCTTCGCGGTATAGCCGAGGCGATTGCCCTCTCTGAACTCACCGTTGCCAATATGCGCCAAAATCTGGGTTTTGCCTTTTTGTACAACAGTATAGGTGTCCCCGTGGCGGCAGGTGTGCTTTATCCATTTTTTGGCCTATTGCTATCGCCAATGGTTGCCGCACTGGCCATGAGCTTGAGTTCGGTTTCAGTGGTTGCAAATGCGTTGCGGTTGCGCTTTAAACACCGCTGAGGTGGTTCTGTGCGGCAGGGCAGTAGAATCTTTGATGGGATTTGGCGGGCTGAATTGGATTACGTGTTTAATAATTGCTGGTCACTCTTTGGTCACACTGAGTGTTTTTTGTTTTGAAAAAATCCATAACGTTTTGATTTTATTGGTCGGAGAAACAGGATTTGAACCTGCGACCCCTGCCTCCCGAAGGCAGTGCTCTACCAGGCTGAGCTACTCTCCGACAGCATTTTCCGGGTTTTTTAAAGCGGTGTGATTGTACAATAATTTCTTTAAAGAACTCTTATTTTTCACTGAGTTTTTTCAGTATTGCCTCCATTTTTTGTTCCATAGCATAGAGTCTTTCCTCGACGTCGCAAAGCTTTCTGAACTGATCCCTTTCTTCACTCAGAACCTCCTCCTCTTTTTGACTCATAAAATAAGCCGCTAAGCTGGCTGTGATCATGGCAAAAATACCCAGCCCCATCAGCATCACCAGGCTGGCGAAAAGCCGTCCCTGAAGGGTGACAGGAACAAAATCCCCATAGCCGACGGTGGTGACGGTAACCCAAGCCCACCAAATGCCGTCAAAAGGGGAGTCAATACCGGGTTCAAGTGCGGCAATCATGACGCCAGACATGATAATAATAATGGCGCTGGCAATCAGGGTGGGACCAAGCTGGTTGCGGGACAGCATTTTTTTGACGCGACTGCCAACATGGGCAAGCAGGGCAAAAACAATTAGCAATCTCAGGATACGCAATGCGGCAAGTTGCAATTCCCAGCCCATTAAAATGGTAAATCCCATCAGGACAATAATCAAATTTAGCCAGTTTTCGCGAAGGTAGCGACTCGGATGTGACACCAACAGACAAAAGGGTCAGGGTTTCAATGGCAAATAGCGCCCAGATGAAAATATCGAAGTACAGTGTATCGTATACGAGCTCGACATTGCTGGCCTCCCCCCACCAGCGCAGCAAAATGCCCAGCGCTGCCACCAGCATGGGCAGCTCGAAAATAAGACCAACTTTACGTGCGCGAGGATTTTCGGTGCTTGAAACACCAGCGGCGCCAAGCCAGCGACTTATTTTGGGAATGTGAGACATAAAATCTCCCGGCAGTCTGGGCGGTATTGGTGCTCCATTCTATCACTAGACCGGGGATCTGATCCTGATCGGTGTGATGTACTGGAAAAGGAAGTGCTAGTATTGCTGTAAATATCAGAGTGACGGGTGGCGGATAATGACGACGTTAGATAAATTATTTGCAGATATCGGCGCTGAAATGAGCGAATCCAGCGCAAAATTGCCGCCAGTAGAACGATGGAATCCCCCCCTGAGCGGCGATATTGATATTCGCATTAACAGAAGTGGTCAGTGGTTTCACGAAGGTGGCGAAATCAAGCGCAAAGCGCTGGTTAAATTGTTTGCCAGTATTCTCAAAAAAGAGGGTAATGAGTTTTTTCTTGTCACGCCGGTGGAAAAATGGCGCATTCGCGTCGAGGATGCGCCTTTCGCCATCATCGCTGTCGACATTCAACAGCGCAATAATGTGCAGGTGCTGATTTTTACAACTTCCGTGGGAGACAAGGTTGTTGCTGGGCCGAATAACCCCCTGCGCGTGGCGGTTAATGATAAAGGTGAGCCGAGTCCTTACCTCCTTGTTAGGAGTGGTCTCGAAGGCCTGATCAATAGAACCGTTTTTTATCAGTTGGTGGATTGCGCTGTGGCGGAGACGAACGATGGCGATAAAGAAAAGGCTGTACGGGGGGTGTACAGTCTTGGGTGTTTCTTTGCCCTTGAATAGGTGGGTAGTTACGAGCTGCAAGCGCCGAGCGCCAAGGAAAAACATGCAGCGCATGTCGTCTCCCTTGCGGCTCGGCGCTAGGCGCTTGTAGCTATATATCCTACATATTCGGATAGTTGGGGCCACCTGCGCCTTCGGGAGTAATCCAGACAATGTTCTGGGTGGGATCCTTGATATCACAGGTTTTGCAGTGAACGCAGTTCTGGGCGTTGATCTGGAAGCGTTTGCTGCCATCGGCGTTGTCGACCACTTCGTAAACTCCGGCAGGGCAGTAACGCTGGGCGGGTTCGTCAAAAAGTGGCAGATTGTGGCTGATGGGAATATCCGGATTTTTCAACGTCAGGTGACAGGGTTGGTCTTCCTCGTGATTGGTATTTGAGAGAAATACCGACGTCAGCCGGTCAAACGTCAACTTGTTATCCGGTTTGGGATAGTTGATCGGTTTGCAGTCTTTGGCGGGTTTCAGCTGTTCGTGGTCGGGCTTGGGGTCAGACAATGTCCAGGGCAATTTGCCGTTGAAAATATTGATGTCGATAAACACATAGGCGGAACCGAGAATATTGCCCCATTTGTGCTGAGCAGGACCGAAGTTACGCTGCAGGTGCAGTTCCTGCCAGGCCCAGGAGGCTTCAAAGGCTTGTTTGTAATTACTCAGCTCGTCGCTGCTGCGTTCGGCGGCAAGGGCTTCGGCCACCACTTCGGCGGCAATCATGCCGGATTTCATGGCGGTGTGGGTGCCTTTGATTTTGGCGAAGTTGAGGGTGCCGGCATCGTCGCCGATCAGAAGGCCGCCGGGGAAGGACATTTTGGGCAGAGACTGAAGGCCGCCTTTGACAATGGCTCTGGCGCCATAGGAAATTCTTTCGCCGCCTTCAAGGTATTGTTTGATGACTGGATGAGTTTTGTAACGCTGGAATTCTTCAAAGGGACTGACGTGGGGGTTGCTGTAGGAAAGATCCGTAATCAAGCCGACAACGACCTGGTTGTCTTCAATGTGATACAGAAAACCACCGCCGGCGCTACCGCTTTCCTGAAGTGGCCAGCCCGCGGAGTGAACCACAAGGCCTTGTTTGTGTTTGTCTTGAGGAATTTTCCATAACTCCTTGATTCCCAAGCCGTAGTGTTGGGGTTCTTTGCCGCTGGCCAAGTCGAACTTTTCAATAAGACGCTTGCCCAGGTGGCCGCGACAGCCTTCGGCAAACAGGGTGTATTTGCCATGAAGTTCCATGCCGGGCATGTAGCTGTCTTTGGGCTGACCGTCGTGGCCAACGCCCATATCGCCCGTGGCGATACCTTTTACCGAGCCGTCTTCGTGGTAAACAATGTCAGCTGCGGCAAAGCCGGGAAAAATTTCCACGCCCAGGGCTTCGGCCTGCTCCGCCAGCCAGCGGCAGAGGTTGCCGAGGCTGATGATGTAGTTGCCGTGGTTGTTCATGGTTTTCGGGACAAACAGGTGGGGAACCTTGATGCTGGATGAGCTGTTGTTGAGAACATAAATATCATCCCCGGCAACAGGGGTGTTGAGGGGGGCACCTTTTTCCTGCCAATCGGGAAACAGCTCATTGAGGGCACGGGGTTCAAACACTGCGCCGGAGAGAATATGAGCGCCTACTTCGGAACCTTTTTCAACCACACAGACACTGATGTCCTGGTTGAGCTGGCGAAGTTTGCACGCGGCAGCGAGGCCTGCAGGGCCTGCACCGATGATGAGGACATCGTATTCCATAAACTCTCTTTCCACAGCTACCTCCAGCTAAACGGGATTGATTTGAACTTTCGCAGTAAAGGCGGGAATTTTATACATATTGGCCTGTTGATTCTACTTATTACGACTTTTCGGGGGGATTGAGTTTTTTCCCAGCGCCAGCGACTATTGGTTTCCCGTTTGGCCTTGGCTAATACTCGGAAAAGTCTTTGTGGAACACGGCTTCAAGGCGGAAAAGTATCACCACGGCGCCATCCCTCTCTGCGCCGGGAAATTCTTTACTCCAGCGATAACTGGGTTGAATTTCGCCATAGAGCCAGGGTCGCAGCATGTTTTGGCGGTAGCGAATACCAACCACATAGTTGTTGACCTGGTTTTCCGGCTCGGTTTCGCCGTCCATACCGACAAAGTAGCTAAACGCTTTTTTGTCAGACAGGCGCTTGTCGAGAGACAGGCTGGTGTTCCAGGTAATGCCGGAAATGTTTTCCTGCCATTCAACCTTGTTGTGCCACTGAATCAGCTTGTCTTCGTTGAGAATCCGGTCAAATTCGAGGCGGGTCTTGGAGGCGAAGCCATCGCCGCCAAGATAGAGAATTTCCTGGCTCGCCATGCCGATAAGTTTTTCGCTCAATGGGTAGGTGTAACGGTAGCGGGCGGATGTTTTGAGGTTGATCGATGAACGCACGCCGACCCTGAAATCGAGGCTGGAGCGCTCTTTTTCAGAGACGCGGTACTGGAGGGAAACGTCCTCCGGGGTGTCCCTTTCATCGATTAAAAGGTCGTCGCGCCCCGTTTCTCCAGTATCTTCGTCGGAAAATAACAGGCTGAGCTTGTTGTTGAAGTTGGGAAGATAGACTTTGCCGCGCAGCTTGATGTCGGAATCAAACTGATCGTTTTCATCCCACTCCTGCTCCAGGCGCAGACGCAGGGTGGAGTAGGGCGCCTCTTCTTCAGTGCGGACATCGCCAAAAAAATTGTTCATCCATTCGGCGATATTGTCAGCATGTTCAACCACATAACTGTGGCTGCTATCGAGCCATTCAAAGGATTCTTCATCCTCGTTGGGCGTTGCGTTGGCATCTGCCTGCTGGGGTTTCTGAGGCTGGTCGGCGCCCGACGGCACGTCGGGCAAACCCAGGGCTACAGGGGGTATTAGATAAAGCATCAGCGCCAAAACTAGACTTTTACTGCCCATAACCTGATCCGCATGGCTTGTTGTCGCCTGGCAAAGTTTTTGAAACAAGGCAAGCTCTCCAAAAAAGTTTAGTCTGCCTGCAAGTCCTCTTCCATATTTTTAGTGGTGCTTTCCGCCAGTAGAACCTGGCGAACCTGGCGCAGGTGAGCCTTGATCCTGGCGGTATTTTCCGGCCCCATGCGCAGCATCTGTTTTTGTATGGCGGGCAGGGATTCCAGTGCCGGGTCGGCGAATTGATAGGCGACAGACTCCGATTTCAGGGCGATTGCCGAGTCGATTTCCGGCGCTGCCAAAATCTGGTCAATAGCGGCGATAAGGCTGTTGTCAAACTTGTCGGCAGGATAACCGAGATCTCCGTAGGCGCTTTCCAGGAGAGGGCGCAAAGTATGGAAAACCTGACCAAGGGTTTCCGGGCTTATACCGGTAAAGAGCGCGGTGAGGCCGTCGTAGCGTTCGTAGTTGGTTTCATCCAGCCAAATTCTGTCTTCCTCTCTGATGACGTTGAACTTTCCTTTTGGCGGTTGTACCGGAATGACTTTTTTAAGCAGGTTGCCCTTTGACAATCCGTCAATAAAGGCCACTGCTTTTTGCAGCAGGTTTTCTGTTTGCAGCCACAGGGCAAATTCTTCTTCGGCGCTCAACGGCGCGAGAACGTTGCGGGCAAATTCGTCGCTATTGGCGAGAGGTGGCAATGACTCTGCAGGTTCTTCTTCCATGTCGTAGGTTTCTTCCGCTTGCGGAATATCCGGCGCCTCTTCGACGGCCTTGGGAAATACAGGGGCGGCAGGCTGGGTTGTTACGGGCGCCTGAGCGTTGGCTGGCGGTGGCGGCGAGCCGCTGTCTTTCTGCAGATACCAGACGGCCGCGGCAATAATCGCCACCACCGCTATTGCTGTGGGAGCCAGGGGGAAAGGTTTCCTGGTTGGCGCTTTGTGCTCTCGTTCATAGGTCATAAATCACCTCTCTGGCGCAAATTTGATGTGAGTTCATTATGGCACACTGAGATCTTTATAGGACTTTATCAGCATTTCATGGGTTTCCCCGTCTTCCTTGTGGGTGAGTTTAACCGGCAGGTAGTCGAGGCTTTTGGCGAGCCACAGATAGGTTTCCCGTTTGTTTGAGTCGCGAATTCGTTTGATGATGAGAGTGTCCAGCTTGCCCAGTGGCGTGTCGAGGATTTCCGCATCGATAACCCTGTAGTGATAATCCTTGATACCGTTGCGGGAAACGACTCTATATTGAAAATCGGACTTCCCCTGGAGAAGATCCTGGCGCATCTGCAGTTGATAGCTGAGGGGCGTAAGCAGAGATTTTTCAAGCGCCAGCTCCACAGTGCGGTCTTTATAGGTGTTGGTGACAATGCCTTTTTGCCGGTTGAATGCGGTGCTTTCTGTTCGTTTGACGCCAAAAATAGAGCGCTTGTAATGGTATTGCTGGGGAATGATATTGCCGCTGCTGTCAATTTCCAGGTGCTCTTCTTCAGAAATCGTACCGAGAAAATTTTCCGCTTTTGTTGTCAACAGGTAACCATTGGCAGTCGTGCTTAAACTGCGCTTGTTTTTGATGGCAAGACCGTTGTAGCTAGCGGAATAACTGGCTTCATAGGGAGCCGGCAGTTTCAGGGGCATCGGCTCTGCCACGCGACCGGTGCCGTCATCCGCGCTAGGGTCGGCAGTGCCGGGTTTGGCGCTGTCCGCCGCCAGTGCAACGTCGTCATCGAGAATAGTTGTGGGGGGCGCGACTGCCCCGGCGGAGACTTCCGTAGAGCCACCTCCCGCCTGGGTCTGCAAGCTGACGGCGGTGAGCGCAGCGAGGATAAACAATAAACGCAATAAAATCATGGGGCTCCCGAAATCTGAAGGTAGGCTTCTTAGAGTACTACATTAGAGTGCTACTTTAGAGTACTGCTTTAGAGTACCACTTCGTTTAGAGTACTACAGCCAGACAATGTTCACGCAATAGTTGGCGATAGTGGCGGGGCGGTTTTTCGGGAAAAATGCAGGGGTAGAGGCCCGGCAGGGTGCCGGTCTGAATCAAGTCAGTTTCGGGCATGCCAGGTATTGTGTCGAATTCAGCGAAAAATCGGCAAAGTCGCCGATGGCAAACTGTTGCCGAACTGGAGTATTTGAATTAGGCCCGAATGTGAATAATTCCAGATTGCGGCAGTATTTTGCCGTTGGCCTGCACATATCCGGATTCGCTGTAGCTCACCTGGTTGTTGCAGAGCAGCCGAACGGCTTCAGTATAAATTTTGTGTTCCTGCTCCAAAACCCTGGCCGCGAGGGTTTCAGGGGTGTCTTCGGGGAGAATAGGGACGCGAGCCTGAATGATGGCAGGGCCGCCATCCAGTTCTTCAGTAACGAAGTGAGCGGTTGCTCCGGCTTCTCTATCGCCAGCGGCAATGGCTCGCTCGTGGGTGTGGAGTCCGGGGTATTTGGGCAGCAATGACGGGTGGATATTGATGAGCTTGCCGCGCAGGGGGCGCACAAATACCGGAGTCAGGATTCGCATAAAACCGGCGAGAATCACCAGATCCGGCTGATAGCTGGCCACCACGGCGAGCAGGGCGGCATCAAAGTCCTCACGGCTTTGATAGGCCTTGTGATCCACCACCGCTGCAGCTATTCCCGCTTCCCTGGCCACATCCAGCCCGGTGGCGGAGGCCTTGTTGCTGATAACAGCGACAACCTCGCCGTTGATTTCGCGGTTTTTCGCCGCTTCCAGCAGAGAGCTCATGTTGCTGCCGCGGCCGGAAATAAGAATAACCAGACGTTTTTTTTCAGTCTGCATGGGCAAAATCGCCAGTCGAATAGATTGAGGACAGTTTGGTGGCAGGCTCTAGCTAATAACCACCTGGGAACCATTTTCAGTGCTTTTGGTGATTTCCCCTATCAGGGTGGCTGTTTCTCCCGCCTGGCTGAGAATGGTGAGGGCATTTTCGGCCTCGTTGGCCGGGACGCAGACTACCATGCCGAGGCCACAGTTAAAGGTGCGGTACATTTCTGTTTGTTCAACATTGCCCTGTTGCTGCAGCCACTGGAAGACCGGGGGAATTTTCCAAGAATTTGCCCGGATGGATGCTGTGGCGCCCTTGGGAAGAACGCGGGGAATATTTTCGAGAAGGCCGCCCCCGGTAATGTGGGCGAGGGCGTGAACAGGGCATTCGCGAATCAGGTCGAGCAGGGGTTTCACATAAATTCGTGTCGGTGCAAGCAGTGCTTGAGCCAGGGTTACATCGCCAAGCATTTCCTTGTGGGGATCGACACCTGAAATATCGACAATTTTGCGAATCAGCGAGTAGCCATTGGAGTGGGGGCCGCTGGAGGCAATGCCGATCAGGGCATCGCCGATATGAACGGAATTGCCGTCGATGATTTCCGCTTCTTCAACCACGCCCACGCAAAAACCGGCGAGATCGTAGTCGTCGCCTTCGTACATGCCGGGCATTTCTGCGGTTTCTCCGCCAACCAGGGAGCAGCCGGACTGTTTGCAGCCCTCGGCAATGCCGGTGATAACATCCGTTGCCATGTCCACATTGAGCTTGCCGGTGGCGTAATAGTCGAGGAAAAACAAGGGCTCGGCGCCGCAAACAATCAGATCATTGACGCACATGGCGACAAGGTCGATGCCGATAGTGTCGTGCTTGCCGAGATCCATGGCCAGCCGCAACTTGGTTCCCACGCCGTCGGTGCCACTGACCAGAATCGGGCTTTTGTAGCCCGAAGGCAGTTTGCAGAGGGCGCCAAAACCGCCAAGGCCGGAAATGACTTCGGGGCGCCGGGTTTGTTTGGTAACGTCTTTAATGCGTTCAATAAGGGCATTGCCTGCATCAATATCGACACCGGCATCTTTGTAACTGAGGGAGGGTTTTTTGTCGTTGCTCATTCAATCTGTCCGCATAAAGCTTGCCATTGACGGGGCTAAAGGTATAGGTCAGTGGCTGGTTGGCGTGGTTGATGGCGCATTATAACCGAACACGGGGAAGAAAATGGGGTCGCTCAGGGATTGTGGTTATAAAAAAAATCCGCCGGGGTGCTGGTGCGCACTTAGACTGCTGATACAATTCCGCCATGAAAAAAATTATCCTTATTACGCTGTTGTTAACCTTGGGGTTGTCGCCTGTGGCCATGGCCGATTCGGCGGCGGCGCTCTATTCTGCGGTGGTGCCGGTTGCCGACAACTCCGCCACTGAACGCAACAGGGCTCTGCGCGCCGGGCTCCTCGAGGTGTTGGTTAAGCTGACGGGAAGTGCGGATATCGGCAGCAGACCCGAGGTCAAGCAATTGTTGGCTGGTGCCAGCGCCTATGTGGTGGAGTTTGGCTATATCAAACTCGCCAATCAGCGCCAGGGATTAAATGTGCGCTATTCGCAAATGGATATAGACCGGTTTTTGCGCCAGAAGCAGCTTCCCGTGTGGCCAGCCAAACGACCTTCACTGCTGGTATGGGTGATCAAGGAGTCCTCTGGGCAGCCGCAATCTTTTGTCTTTGGCGACGACGAAGAGTTCTATGCGGCGCTGAACAGCATTTTTGATCGCCGCGGACTCGTGGCCACTTATCCCCTTTATGATCTTGAAGACTTGTCGGCGTTAAGTATGGATGCTGCCTGGAACCTGGAAGCCGATAAGGTTGCGGCTGCCAGCGCCCGCTATGGCGCTGCGTCCTGGCTGTTGGTGCGCTGCTATGAAACCTCCGCGCGCACCTGGCGGCTGACCTGGGTGTTGGGTTCGGCACAAAAAAACCAGGGCGATCAGGTCTATCTCGACAACCTCGATGACAAGGCTCTCGATGCCGCCCTTACCAGAGTGGTGGATATGGCGGTTGACCGCATTGCATCCACCTATGTTTACACTCCCTCACTGACGGCAGACAAGTTGATTGTGACCGTTGATGGAATAAGTTCATTCAATTATTACAATCAGTTACTGGATTTATTAAAAGAACTTTCTATAGTGAAAAGCCTGAATATCGAATCTGTGCAGGGTGAAAAAATTCGCCTTCACGTCGATCTGGAGGGAGATGCTAAACAGTTTTTTGAATCCCTGGCACTGTTCGATCAGCTTGAAGTGCCCGAAGAACTGCCGACGGATGGGCAGCCCGCCACCATTCAATGGCTGCTCAAATGACGAGTGTTTTTTTTTGTTCACCCCGTTTGTGGTGACGACGGCATAATGGCAGCTCAGTTAAGCCTTGCCCTGTCCTTGAGAGATGAGGCGACTTTCGACAATTTTCTGGTGCGACCGGATTCTGTGCGCGCTCAGGCCGTTCAGGTTCTTCAGGGCAAACTTTACCCCGGCCAGCATCTTGTTTACCTGTGGGGAGCGCCCCAGGCGGGGGTGAGCCATCTGCTACAGGCCGCTTGTCACTATTACCTGGAGCAGCAGCGCGGCGCCCAATATTTGCCTTTGCAAGACATGATCGGTTTTGAAGCGGAATCCCTGCTGGTTGGGCTTGAGCAGTTGCCTCTGGTGTGCCTCGAAGATATCGATCGCATTCAGGGCAATCCCCAGTGGGAAAAGGCAATTTTTACTCTCTACAACAGTATTCGCGACAGGGGTGGCTTAATGTTGGTGGCCGCCGACCGCTCCCCCAGGGAATTGCAGCTTGGTCTCGCGGATCTTAAATCCAGGTGGTCGTCGGGGCTGACCTATCATTTCAACCCCTATAACGACGAAGAAAAACTCGCTATTCTCAGATTCAGAGCCTCCCGTCTGGGTCTTGAGCTTGGCGAAGATGTGGCGCTGTTTATTCTTACCAGGGGCAGCCGCAATATGGATCAGTTGATGACCTACCTAAAGCAGCTGGATGCTGAATCCCTGCGCGCGCGGCGCCGCATTACCATCCCCTTCGTCAAGGAAACGTTTCACTGGTAGTGCCCTATGGGGTCGGGCTTGAAACTCCCTAGATCTCAAACTGACTGATAAAGTCGTGTTCAACCTTCATTCCGTTATTCTGGGTTAATTTAAACGCTTCGCGCCTACCCTTGTACAAAATGCCAGTATTAAAGCCGTCGTCCAGCATCAGCCTTTTGGCGGCTTTGCCCAGCTCAGAGGTTGCCTCTACCGGCGCCTTCCTTACCTTGTGTCGCCATTCCTTTTGGTCGGGGCGGTAGGTGACGCAAGGACTTAATATCTGCACAAAGGAAAAGCCGGGATAGCTGATCGCTTCCTCGATAATGGTTGCTGTGCCTTTGGGGTCGCCAGCAAAAGTGCGCGCCAGGAAATTGGCGCCCGATGCCAAAGCAATAACCAGGGGATAAAAGGGGCTGACGCCAGTGCCGCCGGGAGTTAGGGCGCTGTCCCAAAGTGGGTCGGTGGTCGGTGAGGCTTGTCCCTTGGTCATACCGTAGACCTGGTTATCCATGACGATATAGGTAATATCAATATTGCGGCGACAGGCGTGGACAAAATGGTTGCCGCCAATGGAAAAGCCGTCGCCGTCGCCACCGGTGCAAATAACAGTCAACTCAGGTCGCGCTGTTTTTAAGCCGGTGGCTGTCGGCAACGCACGACCGTGAACGCCATGGAATCCATAGGTGGCTGTGTAGGCCGGGAGTCGCGATGAGCAGCCAATCCCCGAAACCACGGCCACGTCTTCAGGGCGGAGTGAAAGGCTTGCCAGCGCTTTGGTTAGCGCCAGTAACACGGAATAATCGCCGCAACCGGCACACCAGACCGGTTTTAGATCTGATTTGTAATCGGCAGCTTCAAGAGCTGCTGGGCACGCAATAGAAGTATTCATCACTCAATCCAGGTTTTGATTCGGTTGACAATTTCTCCCGGGCGGATGGTGATGGGCCCAGCTCTGTGCAAGCTGGTTATTGCGCCGGGTAGTTCGTAGTGGGCTTTCAGAAACTTGAAATATTGGCCGGAGTGGGTTTGCTCAACCACCAGGACTTTCTCCACGCCCTGCAGGGCTTGCGCCATTTTCTCGGGTTGCGCTGGCAGTATCAGGCGTACGGCAATCAGTCGCACATCAATACCTTGTTGGCGCAAGCGCTGAGCCGCCTCCCGTGCAGCGCCGGTGGTTGATCCCCAGGTAATAATCGCAATATCGCCATCGCCCTCTACGGAAGCCCAGTATTGACCGTAGTCAAAACAGGTTAATTTTCGCAGCCGCTTGTCCATCTGTTCTGCGTGGTGTTCATTTCTGGTGGATGGTGTTCCACTCGGGCTGTGCTCCAGGCCGTCGGCTGTATATTGGCCGCGGGGAGTGCCGGGTATTGCCATTGGCGAAACGCCGCTATCAGTAATAGCGTAGCGTTCGTACTTGCCATCGGGGTTGCCCTGGTCATGGTCAAGCACCAGGCGCTGGGTGGCGAAGTCGATATCTGCAGGGCGCCTTATGGCGGCCTTGGCCTGACCCATAAATTGATCGGAGAGAACAATGGCTGCAGTTTGCAGGGATTCTGCCAAATGTACTGACCATTGTGTGGTTAGCAGGCAGTCATCCACCGATGTTGGCGCCAACACCAGATGGGGCGCATCGCCGTGGAGGCCGTAGGTCGCTATATTGAGGTCACTTTGCTCCGACTTTGTCGGCAGTCCTGTGGAGGGGCCGCCGCGCATGACATCCACCACAACCACTGGGACTTCAGCGGCTACCGCCAGGCCGAGGCTTTCGGTCATTAGCGCGAGTCCGGGACCCGAGGTTGCTGTCATTGACGGAATCCCACCAAAGGAGCCTCCGATTGCGGCATTAATAGAAGCCAGTTCGTCCTCAACCTGGATCAACGAGCCTCCCAGTTTGGGTAGAGCCAGGGACATCCACTCCAAGACTTCGGTAGCGGGGGTTATCGGGTAGGCGGCGACGAAACGAATGCCGCCCTTAAGCGCACCCAAGCCGGTGGCTTCGTTGCCGGAGATAACCAGGCGCTCCCCTTGTACCGGTTGCGGGAATTCAGCTTTGGCAATTGCCGGCAGGTGTGCCGCAAGTGCTCGGCCTATTTCAACCGCTTGCCAGCAGTCGGCAACGGCGTCCGCACCTTTTTTGGCAAATTTCTTTTCGATGGTGTTTGCCAGGGAATCATCGGGAAGAGATAGCAGTGCCGCCAGAATACCCAGCGCCACCATATTCGTTCTACCGTTTTTCACCGTGGCGATGGCTTCGCTAATGGGCAGAGGAATTATCCGGGCGCCAGTCTGGGCGATAATTTCTGGAATGTCGCCGCCATCGCTGTCGCAAATGATCCAGCTGTCTTCACTGAGGGGGATCTCAGAGGCGAAGCGTTCAATATTTTTCCAGTCAATGGCGAGAAACACTTTAAAAAAATCGTCCGGACAGGAGGAGGGTTCCGTTGTCAGTCTTACCATCGCCGCAGATTCGCCGCCACGAATCTGTGGGCCGAGGGTTCTGGTAAAGGTTCCAAACCAGCCAACCCTGGCGGCGGTTGCGAACAGCAGGTTGCCAACAGTCAAAGCGCCAGCGCCACCGCTGCCTGCAACGGCAATAGATACGGATCTTGGGTTGTTCAATGTTGTTGCCATGGCAAAACGCCTCTGTGGATTTGCGCACCCTGCACAGGCCAGTAAATGAATATGGCTATTGATTTACTGGCCACCTCGAAACAGACTCTAGTGGAGCGAATTGTATTTTTCCTGTAGCTCGTCCCTGGTTTCTCGCCACTCGGGATTTGGCACTATGCAATCAGCCAGGCACTCGATCACACATTGGGGCTCATCGTTCGCCCCCACGCATTCCGAGCATTTCATGGGATCAATTTTGTAAATATCGCCTTCAGTAATCGCTTCATTGGGGCAGGCCGCTATACAGGCGTCGCAGCCAGTGCAATCATCGGTAATCATTAAAGCCATGATCTGTACCTCTTCAATGGTGGTCGTTAATCTTGGAGTTGTTCACTCCCTGTTGACATTCGCGCAGCAGCATCCTTTTGGGCACTATCGCGGGTTGTCATTTTTTCGCACATAAACTGTTCCCCAGTCTTTGTTGCTTGCGGTAAGTTCATCGAAGCAAATGGTGCAATCGTCACTGAGAGATGGGGTATTTGAATAAATAATTTTTACTTCGTAACCGATAGCCTTGTACGTTTGAGCTAACTCCGACAGCCTGGGTTCGTCGATGGTGCTTCTCGCAATCCAGCCTTCATTCGCCAGCGCTTGGTTGTTGCTGGCATCAGCGCTTGCGGTTTCATCGCTGCAAGGTTTGGAGCAGGACATGCCGCAACCAAAGGGCAGGCTTAAATCGATGAGGGGGATTTTTGCTGCAGTCATGGTTGCCTCCGTAACAACGGAACACTAGGTGGCGAGAATTGCCCGTTGTCTGGTTTGAATCCCCTTGTCCAATAATGGGAAGACGAAGAAAGATTGCCAGCCCGTTTGCCGTTGGCTTTGCGGTCAGTTTTAACGTCTGTTGCCATCTGTTGTGCTCTCGAATGGATCAATGGAATAGCACCACCTTTTTAATATGAGCGCTGCTCACTCTAGGGCTTAATCTTTGTTGAAAGAGTAAGCCCTTTATTGACAATTGAGCAATATGAATAGAATAGAAATATGGTAAATAGTGATTTTGTCGCTTTTTTATTGATTTATGTCAATTAAAAATGGGCTGAGGCTCTGGCATTCAGGTTCACACAATGGCCGTGGTTTTTTCATGAGCAGCGCTCAATTTTTATGGTTTACCTGGTGCTAGCGAGGCGCCGATACTTACAGCTGGCACTGTAAAGGCTCCAGGTCATCATTGAAAAAACGCCCAGCCAGACTGCTCCGGCGGCGGTGTTCAGTATGGCCGGAAATGCCGGAATGGCCAGGGTGAGCAATTGGGCTGCGACAAGGAGATAGAGTTGGATTTTGATTCTTCGCTCAGGAATAAATCCTTTCATATGGGGAACCTGGATTGGCGCCTTGCCGGCCATGGCGCGCTCTGTGTTTATTCCCTGTAAATGAAACCAGAGCAGAAAAGCGGTAATTTTGTAGAGCATGCCGATGATAACCGGAGTGATAAAAGCGATTATGTAGAGAATTACGCATAAAAATTTAAAGTGCAGCTCCAGTTGTGGTGGGCTTAAAAATGTTGCCAGCCACCAGCAGATGCTGGTTGCCAGCAATCCCATGCAGGCGATACGCCAGAAATGCTGGTGACTTTCGTTGATGCTGCGGCGGCGGTGATGCTGAAGGTATAAGGTGGTAACGGCAAATATTATCAGCGCTGCGGATATGAGCAGATCCAGAATCAGCAATCTGTTGAAATAAAAATCCCCGGCGTTTGGGGTGGGTTTCTGATCAAAAAAAGAAAAAACCATGCGCAGCACCATCAAGACAAAAAGGACAGGGACGAGGACGCGGCTCACAGGTTTTGGAAAGGTGTTGGTAATTTGAAAAAGAGGAACCACCTGATAGGCGACAGCGATGATGAGCAGGCCAGTCCAGCCAACAAGCCCCCACATTGCATGGATGTCAGTGCCGGAAGGTCTTTGCAGGGGAATATATCCAGTGTGCCCCAGCGCCATAACGACGCCCCAGGTAATGGTAATCAGCAACGCCGTTAGGGCAAGCTTTATGCCGACAATCGAGGGTGTTTTTACTGTGGATTTTATTAACGCCCGCCCGGCAGCGGTCACAAACAGGGCGATGGCAGTGGTAAGTGCGATAGCCGCAGCCTGAAAAAGAAAAGGTTTGCCAAACAGAAAAGCGGCGATCAGGGCAATGACTCCCAGCGTCCACAGGGTGTGAACCAAAAATCCGGTTTGATCGGGTTTGCCGATGGTGGCGCCAGCAAGCACTGGCAGCATCTGCATCTGTGCGCCAAGCATAATGCTGGTTGCGAAGCCCAGCAAAAAACAATGGGCGAGAGCAAGTGTTTCTGGCGCCCAGCGGGAAACGGTGAGATCCCCGCTCATGGCAATCATCAGTAGAGCAGAGGCGATGCCAAACAGCGGCGCTGTCAAAAAAAAGCGAAACGGCACCGATATCGGCGGCGCCTGTTGCAGGGACAATCCTGATAGTTTCATGGCTGATTGCCTGGTTTCGCCAGGGAAGCAATATCATGGTGCACAGTTTTTTCAGCGATGTTGTCGTTTTCCCGCCAAACAAAAACATGGATAAGGCCGCTGCTGTCCGCAAATGTCTGCGCGCTCATGCCCAGGGTTTCAAGTTCCGGAAACAGCATGACGGGGGAGCGGATGTGGAGAAAATGGAGGTAATCACCCTGGTTTAATGCCGCCAGTATATTCATGGCTCTGACAAAGGGTTCTGGAGGATCCATGCCGCGGGCATCGAGAAGGAATGCCTTGCTTTTGCTGGCGGCGTCAGGAGGCATGTTTCATTTTCTCAAGGATATCGCTGCAGTTATCCGCCAGCTGTTCGTCGCTCATGGGGTAAAGAATACCTTCTTCCTTCATGTTGTGTTGTTGCATGGTGATCAGCAGGGTTTCACTGGCGCCGAGAAATTCATCTTTGGCTTGTGCTTCAAGAGCCTGACGCATTTGCTGAAACAGATTTCTCATTTGTTCGTGTTCCATTCTCATCACCTGGGTCGGCCCCATGGTCATGCCGGTTTTTTCTTCAAGGGAGGGGAAGAGAACTTTTTCTTCCATAACAAAATGAAGCTCCATCTCGTCGATAAACGCTTTGGTGGCTTTGGCCGCCTCTTCCCAGTTTTCCTGGCTCACCGCTTGTTCGGCTGTGGCAAATATATTGTCGCAGTGGCGGTGATTGTCGGTCATAAAGTTGCTGATTGAGGGCATGGTTATCTCCACTGGTGTTTGAAATCTTTTTAAAGCGATTGTACAGAGGTTGTCGCGTCAGCTGGTGGTTGCTTGCCCGGTATCATCTGGCAGCTTTGTGTTTCGCCGACGCTCTGTCCATTTATAGGTGAATATTTTGAGTAAAGCTCAGTGTTATTTATATTATAAATTCATTAGCGCAGGTGATTCTTATATCAGTTTATGTGCGCTCTATATGATGTATATCAATAAAATTTCAGTTTTTGCCTTAACTGCCTCAATTTTGCGATTTTGCGTTTTTTTTCCGTTGACCGGATTTGCTATCCGTGTGTACTCTAAAAGTGAGCGTGGCTCATATTAATTTTTGAAAACGTTCATTATCTGACCGCAACCAACTTATAAGGTTTTTCCTGACGTGAAAATAAAGCATGTACCAACAAGACGCTCCAGAGTGGATCGCGAACTAAGAAAAAAAGAAATCGAGTCTGCGGCGCGAATCGTCTTCTGCGAGAGAGGCTTCGAAGCTTCCATGGAGGAAATAGCAGTGTCCGCAGGGGTGGCGGAAGGGACTATCTACACCTATTTCGAAAGCAAAAAAGTTTTGCTGATCAAGGTTTTGGAAAACTGGTATACCTCCATTCTTGACGAATTTGAAGATCAGCTCGACGCCATTAGTGGGTCGCGCAGGAAAATTTATTACATTATTTGGCGCCACCTGAAATCGCTAAAGGACGATGCCGCACTGGCGCGCTTGATGTATTTCGAGGTTCGTCACAGCAATGAATATTTCGGCAGTGCCATCTACGAGTTGAACCGCAAATATACCAATGTCCTTGTCGAGATTTGTGAGGAGGGCATCAGGGACGGTGAGCTCAGAGCCAATATTCCGGTGAAGTATCTTCGCGACCTGGTTTTTGGCGGCATAGACCACCTGGTATCAGGTTATTTGTATAACAACAAGGAAATCAATATCGGCGTTGCAGCGGAGAGCATTGTCTCCCTTGTTTTCGACGGCATTGCTCAGGGGGATAACGATATGTCATCTCTGGGGGATTGCGTGCGCCGTCTCGAGGCGGTCACCGGCAAGATCGAAACTGCGGTTTCGGGAAAAAATGACAAGGGACTCAAAGTAGTCAGTGATTAACCAGGTACGGAAAAATTGCTTGTCAGTTGTCTGGATTGATGGGCAGTCAGTTAACAGGTTTCAGCAGAGGGTTAAAGCGATGAGTGATATAGATTTAAAAGAGCGAGCCGGAACGGCTCAGTTTGATCAGGGGCAGAGTATCGTTGGTCGAGGACAGCGGGAAGCCGCGAGATTGACGAGGGAGTGGTTTTCCTCCCTGGACAAGGCTGCCCGCGAGGAAAAAAAGGCGGCCTATGTTTTCGTTATGGGAAGCATGAGTGAAGTGCTGCGCACATTTGATCTGCCCATCGTCTTTCCTGAAGTCACGTCCCTGCAGTTGGCGGTGAGGGGAATGTCGGAGGAGCTGCTGAAAAAATCTGAGGACTACGGCTATTCTCCGGATGTCTGCGGCTACGTTAAATCCGATGTGGCGCTGCACCTGGCTGGAGGTCACCATCCCATGGGGATGATTCCGAAAGCCTGTCTTTCCATTACAACCAATGCCTGCAATACCTATTTTAAGTGGGCGGAAGCCTGGGAGAGGATTTTTCACGCCCCGATAATCACGGTGGATGTGCCCTCTGAACGCGCCAATGGCTGCAAAAGCATGCCCCAGGATATCGATTATCAATTTGAAGTCGATTATGTCACCGGGCAAATCAAGGAGCTCATTGCCAAGTGCGAAGCAATCACCGGCAAAAAATTTGATATTGATAAATTTCGTGAGTGTTTGGTGCACTCAAACACCATGAATGTTTATTACAAAAAAGTCCTGGATCTCAACGCCAATACACCGGCGGTGTTTAACCATTTGACGGATGGCCTGGCCTACCTTGGCATGGCCAATTGTTTCCGGGGAACCGCTGAAGGTGCGCAATACTTCAAGGAACTCTACGAAGAAATGAACTACCGGGTAGAGCACAGTATTGGCGCCATCACACGCATCGATGGCAAGCTGGTGTCCCTTGAACAAAAGTTCCGCTTGGGACTCAGGGGCGTGCCCTGCTATCCGATCATTCGCGAATTTGATGAAATGTTCTCAAAATGGGGTGGGATTTTTGTCGCCTCCGGTTATCTGACCTGGGCATCCGGCGGAATGTCGAAACCCTTTGAATTTGATCTCAATAATCCCATCGAAAGTTTTGCCGAGGGCACCGTGCGTCAGGTTCGCGAAGTTCAGGGTGGGGTGATTTTTGATATGCCGGAAATTGAAAAACGGGGCTCGCGATTCAATCTCGATGGTGTGGTTTATCACGGTGTCAAAAGTTGTCGAACCGCGTCTTCCAGCCTCGCAGACAGGCGCTTTTGCTCTTCCGAAGAACAGGGGCTGCCCATACTTCTCATTGAATCGGAGCTGGTGGACCCTCGCGCAGTATCAAAGGCGCAATTAAAAAACCGTGTCGATGCCTTCTTTGAGGGTTTGATTTCTCGTCAACACAAGGAGCAAATGCAATGAATAATGCCAATCATTTTGTCAGCTCCCTCACGGAAAAATGTCGCGACAAAAGCCTTGAAGAGATTTTTACCATCCTCCGCGATTTGGTTGAGGATGCCCAATACCCGACGGTAAAGGAATGGCGGAATCAGGGTGGTAAAGTACTGGGACATTTCCAGGTCTACTTTCCTGAAGAAATAGCCCATGCTGCTGGCATGCTGCCGGTGAAAATTTGCGGCAGCCAAACCGACGGGGTTGCTGTTTCCCAGCATTTCGGCTCTTACCTGTGCTCCATTTTGAAAACTTCGCTGGGACTTGCCCTGGATAAAAATATCGAGCTGGATCTTTTTGTCGGCCTGCCCATTTGTGACGGTGCGAGAAATCTCGCCGGTATCTGGGGGAGAAATTTTCCCTACAAGTCACAAATTCTCCACCTGCCTCAAAACCCGAGTTCCGCCGCTGCGCCAGCTTTTTTAAGGCATGAATATCAGCGTCTTGCCCAGGATATCGAAAAGGTCACGGAAACGCCCATGAGCGACGAGGCGCTGCGCAACTCCATCAAGCTTTACAACCATTCTCGACGTTTGATGTTTGACATCTATCAACTTCGTCGCACTGAACCCTGGAAACTTTCCGCCGACGAGTCCATGGCGCTTATCGCGGCTGCGGGCTTTTTGTTGCGCGAGGAATGGGTGGCGCTGGCGGAGAATCTTTTGCCGAGAATTAAAGCACGCCAGGCGCAGCAGCGGGAAAAAATGCGCGTAGTTCTTGAAGGTGGTTTTTGCGAAACCCCACCTTTTGATTTTCTTCAGGCGGTTTCCCGGTCTTGCTATGTTGTCGATGACGATCTTTTTATTGGTCTGCGCTATTTGCTCGAAGATGTGGAGACAGAGGGCGATCCATTGCAAAATCTTGCCGACGCCTATCTCTTTAAATCTTCCTACAGTGCTGTTCAACACGACGACGACAAACCCAATGAAAAAATGCTTTTGGAACGGGTTAAAAATAGCAATGCGGAAGCCGTTATCCTGGCGTCGGCGAAGATGTGCGAACCGGGGCTGGACGAACAGGTGGCTTACGGTAAAGAGCTGGATGAAAAGGGTATTCCCTATTTCATTAGTGAATTTGAGGAGAATCAGACAACCTTTGATGACATCTCTATTCAACTTGAAACCTTTGTCGAAAACGTAATGTTCGATTGATTCTCATTGGGAGGTTGACATGATTTATACAGCAGGTGTTGATGTTGGCTCAACACAAACCAAAGCGGTGATTATCGATTCCAACAGGAAAATTGTCGGCCGTGCTTTGACCGATACCGGGGCAAATGTTATGCAGGCGGCGCAAAATGCTTTCAACAGCTCGCTTCGCGATGGTGGCATCAAAGAAGCCGATGTCGCCTATGTCATAGGAACCGGATATGGCCGCTACAAGGTTTCATTCGGTGACAAACAGGTGACCGAAATCAGCTGCCATGGTCGCGGTGCAGTACACATGTTTCCCGGTACTGGAACCGTGATTGATATGGGCGGGCAGGACAGCAAGGCGATACGGGTCGATGGCGGCGGCGAAATTGTTGATTTTTGCATGAATGATAAATGTGCTGCAGGTACAGGGCGTTTCCTTGGGGCGGCGGCCAAGGCTCTCGGATTGCCCCTGGATGAACTGGGGGAAACCGCATTGAAATCCAGCAAACCGGTAAAAATAAGCACCACCTGTACGGTTTTTGCCGAGGCGGAAGTGCTTTCCTGGCGGGCGAAAGGAAAATCCATTGAGGACATTCTTTGGGGTGTACACAAATCCATTGCGTTTCGTTCGTTTGGTTTGCTGCGTCGAGTCGGGATTGTCACTGAAATCACTTTTACCGGCGGTGTCGCCAAAAATACCGGCATGATCAAGGCTCTCGAAGAACTGCTTGAGTGCAAACTCAATGTCAGTGAAGACAGCCATTACATGGGCGCCCTCGGGGCGGCGTTGTTCGCAATGGATGAAGCCATTTATGGTGAATCCAAAATATTGGAAGGGGTGCATTCATGACTTACACAATTGGATTGGATATCGGCTCAACCTATACAAAGGGTTTAATACTGGATTGCTTGGGCAATATTGTCTCGAGGTCGATGAGCCCCAGTGGTATAGAGTTGGAAACATCAACTCAAAGTGTGATGAATGATGTTCTCGATTTGGCCGGACTTAGCCAGAATGATATTGCTTACTGCATTACCACCGGCTTTGGCCGCCACCAGTTTAGCGTCAGGGATACCCAGGTTACCGACGTCACAGCAGCGGCGAGGGGAGCCAATTTCCTTTTTCCGGGAACGAGAACCATTCTTGATATTGGCGGCCAGACCGTCAAGGCCAGCAGGATCGATGAACACAGAAAGGTGAAGACCTTTCGCTTGAACGACAAGTGTGCATCGGGAACGGGCACCTTCCTTGAAAAAACTGTCCGTTATATGGGTTACGACACCAGTGATATCGACGGCTTGCTCAAGGATGCGACCGAAGCTGCCTCTATTTCAGGAGTATGCACGGTATTTGCAGAATCCGAGGTGATCAACCATCTCAGTGAAAGTGTTCCCCCAGAAAACATTATGCTCGGCGCCGGACTGTCATTGACAGGGCGTTCAGTGCAGCTTTTGCGGCGGGTAAAAATTGAAAACGAAGTGACATTGGTGGGCGGAATTCTGCGCTGGGGACGAATGGTTGAAGCCATCTCCGGGGAGATTGATGCCCATGTCAATGTGCCCAAGGGTGACCTTCCCCAGTATACGGCGGCGCTTGGCTGTGCTGTTCTCGGCCATGTCCGCCTTAAAACGGCCGAATTTCCTGCCGGGAAACCCGTCCTCGCCAAAGCGTCCTGAGGGCTGGCTTGAAAACGGGTTCGTCCGCCATAACAGCGGCAACCCTCAATATCTGGGCAATCTTGAGATTTTTCAGGGTTGCGCCAACTGGGCGCAGGGAGCCACTTGAATTAAAAAGTAATGCCCTTGATCTGGATCAAGTCAATTCGTTCAATTGAAGAGTAACTTAATAACGAAGGCATATGTGAATATGCATTAAAACGAATAAACGTTGTTGCTTCATAATTGTCAGATTTAGTGCGCAGGATCGTTTCGTTTTTATCCTGCAATAAAAGCCGTAATGCTGTGTTGATCGCCGTGAATTTTTACCGCCAGCGCCCTGTGCCTGGAAAAACTATAAAATAATCCGTGAATTGACAATGGCATGTTTTATTTTATGGCTGAGACCGGTTTGGTATTCCGCGTCGTTAGCGGCTACGGTTTTTCGATACATAAATTTACCCGCCCCATGCAGAGCTGGCGAGGTAATAAAAAAATGCTCTGCCTCTTTCATCAATTGCAGCCTCTGTCATTGACGAAACCCACCGACACAGAAAAATCTGGCGATGTAAGCGCCTTTTTTCACAGCTTGCATTCGCATATGAAATTTCGCCACCAAGGCCAGGCTCCGTTTTCCACGGTGACCAGGCCTGAATTTATCAGGCCTCTGGCGCAGTTTTTTTCGCTTACCTACTGGAGCGGCAAGTGTTTTTTTATGGGTGTCAATGGGATAAATAGAGCAGACAGCTGAAGTACTGCCGTTCGCCCTATTTTCTATAAAACCAAAACAAGGGGTAAAAAATGGATAGTCGACGTGTAAAAAATTCCAGCAGTTATTTGTCGCCCGTAGCTGGCGTCTGGAGCGCCATTGAGGCGGTGGAGGTCAGAATGATGCCAACACCTCTGGGTATGCAGCCTACGGAATATATCAGGCAGTCATGGAATAACAAGCCTTACGGAAGCGTGGATTCGTTGTCGGTGAGCAGCGTTCACGACGGCAAAACCCTAGCACTGAAGGTTAGTTGGCAAGGTGTCAGCCCCGAAGGCTCGGACTTTCCCGATGCCCTGGCAGTGGCCATGCCGATTGGCGAGTCGCCGCCCCTCGCCTTGATGGGAATGCCGGACAAACCCATCCATATTTTACGCTGGACTGCCAGCAACCCCATTCTTTCCTCAATTCTTTCCAAAGGTATCGGCCTCTCCGACCACGGGCCTTCAGTGGTGGCTGGCGCTGAAGCAGCAAAACAAAATGGAAAATGGCATCTGGTCATGACGCGCCAGCTGGGCGTCGGCAAAAATATTGCCCCCCTCGTGGAGGGCAAATCCACAGAAGTGGGATTTGCGGTTTGGTACGGTGCCAACGAGGAGCGAGCCGGTATCAAGGCTTTTTCCGTTGACTGGCTTAACCTGACACTGGATGCGTAGGAGGAGTTATGAGTGATAAACAAGTAGCAATGGTAATGGATCTCAACAAATGCATCGGTTGCCAAACCTGCACGGTGGCCTGCAAACGTCTTTGGACTCGTCGTGAAGGCATGCGTCATCAGTGGTGGAATACCGTCAACTCCCAGCCGGGCACAGGAACTCCCCACGGATGGGAAAACATGGGTGGCGGATTTAAAGACGGAATTGCCCAGGTCGGTCACAGACCCACGGTGGATGAGTATGGCAAGGCCTGGGAGTTCAATTACCAGGAAGTTTTTTATGGTGGTAAAGACCATGTTCCACTGACTCCGGTAGACGGCGACGCCGATAAGGGCCCCAATTGGGATGAGGACATAGGTGCTGGCGAGTACCCTAATGGCTATTATTTCTACCTGCCAAGAATTTGTAATCACTGCACCAAACCCGCCTGTCTGGCGGCCTGCCCGCGCAAGGCTATCGACAAGCGAGAGAACGATGGCATTGTTTTGATCGATGAAGACAGGTGTCGCGGTTATCGTTTTTGCCAGGAGGCCTGTCCCTATAAAAAAATCTACTACAACGAAACACTGGGTATTTCGCAAAAGTGTATTTTCTGTTTCCCGCGCATTGATGAAGGTGTAACCACCGCCTGTTCGCGGCAGTGTCCGGGACGGGTTCGCTTTGTGGGTTATCTCGATGACCCGGAAGGGCCAATCTACAAACTGGTTCATGAACACAAGATCGCCTTGCCCCTGCACCCAGAGTATGGCACTCAGCCCAATGTTTTTTATGTGCCGCCAATGTCGCCACCGACACTGGATGAGAATGGTATTGCAACAGACAAACCGAGAATTCCCATAGAGTATCTGGTCTCCCTCTTTGGTTCAGAGGTAGAGGGCGTGCTCGACCGTTTACACAAGGAGCGAGAAAGAGTTGCAAGGGGGGAAAAATCAGAAATGCTGGATCTGTTGATTTCCAGAAAATGGATAGAAATGTTTGGTCCCTTTGGCAAACACCCGCGGGACGTGGGAGGCAATCCAGTACAAATGGTTACACCAGAACCGATCACTGATAAAGGGGGTGTGGCATGAATATCGACCGTCGCAATTTTTTGAAAATGAGTGGTCTTGTGGTGGGCGGCCTGTCGCTGCCCAGTTTTGTGGTGCGCGCTGCTGTAAGTGCGGGTGAAAGCGCAATACCGAGCTATTCAAGCTGGAAGGATATTTATAAAGCACAGTGGACCTGGGATCGGGTTGTTCGCAGCACCCATTTATTGAACTGCTGGTATCAGGCTCATTGCTCATGGGATGTTTATGTCAAGGATGGTCTGGTCTATCGGGAAGAGCAGGCCGCCCAGTATCCCCAGATCAATGAAGAACTTCCCGACTTCAACCCCCGCGGCTGTCAGAAAGGCTGCTGTTACAGCGAGCGGATGTATGACCAGACAAGGGTGCTGTACCCAATGAAGCGGGTAGGGGAACGGGGTGGCAACCGCTGGCAGCGGGTGAGTTGGGATGAGGCGCTGGATGATATTGCTGAAGCCTATCTCGACGCAGCTGTCAACGAGGGTACAGATACGACAGTATGGGATTTGGGTCCCGGCATCGATCTGGGCACCGGCATAGCAGCCCAGTCGAAATTCAGTATGCTCACCCAATCCGTGAGCCTGGATATGAATGGCGATATTGGCGACTCCCACCGGGGTTGCGTGGAAATGTTTGGCAAAATCAGTTTTGAGCGTTCAGCGGATGATTATTTCAAATCGGATCTGATTTTATTCTGGGCGGGGAACCCCATTTACACGCAAATTCCACAGGCCCATTTCTTTATTGCCGCCAAATATAACGGCGCAAAAATTATTTCCATCGCTCCTGACTATAACGCCTCTGCCATCAAATCTGACCTCTGGATTCCCATCAAGCCGGGCACAGATGCTGCCCTGGCGCTGTCGGTGTGCCGGGAAATCATTGAGGGCGGTCACGTTGACAAAGCCTTTGTCAAGGAACAGACAGACTTGCCATTGCTGGTGCGCAGCGATACGCGAAATTTTCTCAGACAAGCGGATGTTGTCGACGGAGGCGAAGAGCGGATTTTTATGCTGTGGGACAACGGCAACGATGGCCTGGCACCGGCTCCCTACCGCAGCCTGGCTCTCAACGGCTTGGATCCAGAGCTCGACGTTCGCGCCCAGATTAGCTTGAAGGATGGCACCAGTGTTGAAGTACGCACGGTGTATTCGCTATTGCGGGAACGACTGGCGAAATATTCGCCGGAAGCGGCATCAAAAATGTGCGGTGTCCATGCAGATATGATCCGCAGGCTGGTGAAGGAAATTGTTTCAGCCAAGGCTGTCGCCGGTACAACCCAATCCTGTCTCAACAAATACTATCACGGCAATCTGATGGAGCGCAGTATCGCCATGATCTATTGTCTGACCGGCAATATGGGGCGATCCGGCGCCGGTTTTGTCGGCTTTCCGCTGCTCACGCCGGATGGCACGGATAAATTTTCCATGACCCCCAATATCAGAGAGGTACAGAGTCATTTCGCCAAGCTTCAACCCATCATCGATCAGCGCCTGGCGGATGGTGACACCCATGAAATGATCGTCAACGACTTTGGCCGATCACTGTTTAAACCGGGCTCTGCGCCGATACGCATGCCCCTGTGGGCTTCGGGACAATTGTTTTGGCAGGTTCACGGCGACATGCCGTCGCTGTCGAAAAATGCGCAAACCTGGAACTTGGGAATCAAGCGTTCAATCGACGAGTATCTCGATGAATCCCTCGATAACAACTGGCAGCCCTTGCATCCCCCCAGAGAGAGGGAACCCAGACTGCTGTTCAGCATGGTCAGTAATCCACTGCGCCGTAAACGCAGCAGCCAGCAGTTGCTCGATGTGCTCTGGCCCAAGTTGACAATGGCAGTGGTGCTGGATTGGCGCATGAGCACCACGGCGCGCCATGCGGATTACATACTGCCCTGTGCCGGTTGGTACGAACACGCCAATCTTAAATGGGTAACGACCCTGGCGCCCTATCTGGTTACCAGTGATGCCGCAGTTCCACCCCTGGGAGAGTCCAAAACCGACTGGGCCATTATTGTGTCTCTGTCAAAGCATATTCAGAAAAAAGCGCGGGAGCGGGGAATCGGAACCATCAAAAGTTCCCATGGCCTGGACGTCAATCTGGGGCAGCTTTACGAAGATATGACAATGGGCGGCGAGTTCAAGGAGGAGGACAACGAGAAAGTTGCCAAGGCGATTTACGAACTGAGTTCTTCCTTCTCCAAGCAGACCTGGGAACAAACCAGGGAGCGCGGTTTTGCACGGTTTGAACGCGTATCCGAAGACCCCATATCCATAGGCAATATGTGCGAAATTCCGGAAAACGATTCCATCGTTCCCCTGACCTACCACATTCGCGACAAACAACCGTACCCGACGGCTACGCGCAGAATCCAGTTTTTTGTCGATCACGCGCTCTACGATGAAATGGATGAAGCCCTGGCCTGCCACAAGGAGCCACCAAAAATTGGTGGCGATTATCCCATTATGATGACAGGGGGACACACCCGCTGGAGTATTCACGCTGCCTGGCGGGATAGCGAAACCATGTTGAGACTGCACCGCCCAGATCCCTATTTGCTGTTGTCTGTTGAAGACGCGGCACAGCGGAATATTGAAGATGGCGACTGGATAAAGGTTTACAACGATACCGGTTCTTACATCGTTCGCGCCAAGGTGGCACCCAGTGTGCAGCCTGGGCAGTCGATTATTTACCACGCCTGGGAGCGGCATCAATTCAGAGGTAAAACCGATATGAATGCGGTATCCGCTTCGCCCTTGAACCCGGTGGAGCTGGCTGGCGGCCATCCTCATCTGGATGCGGGGCTAATGTTTGCCCAAACCACTGAATTTGACCGGGATACGCGGGTGGAAGTACAGAGACTTCCGGGGGGACAGTTAGCATGACTGGGGAAAGAGAATGCCTGAGCGCGGTGGAGCGCAGCGCCATATACAAAGGTCTCGCTTCGGCCTTTACCTATCCAAAGGAGGGAAGGGGGGCGACCCCTATGAATGGCGCCGAATACACCTCGGCTTTTGATCGTTCGGTGTCCGAAAGAGCCTGCTCGCTCCATGAGGCGAGCTATGGGGACGAGGATCAGAGCTCTCTTTTTGAAGAGCTTACGCGCTTCTACACCTACTTTGGGCTGTCCAGGTCTGAGGGGGCGCAGCTGCCGGATCATGTCGCCGTTGAGTTGGAGTTTATGCACTATCTAACCCATCTGGAGCAGCAGCTCGACGCTTCCCGATCGAAAGATTTGCTATCGCTACGACTTGCCCAGCGTGACTTCTTGACTCGCCATTTACAGCGCGTCCTGAACGGTGTTAATAACAAGCTGAGAATAGATGTGGCGCCGCAGTATGAGGAAATCGTTCGCACCGCAGTCGCCTTTGTCAACGCAGAGGCAGAATGGCTGAACCTGGATCTTGCCTCCGCCGCCTGAATCCTTGTGTGGACTTGCCTGTGCTGGCGCCATCCTCCGTTAACAACCCTGTCAGGACGAAGGGTTGTTAACGGCTCAGTAGCCTCAGGGTAATTGCGCCGGGTTAATTTTAGAGCGACGGGCAACCAAAGCATTGCAGATAGATATTCTGGGGATCGTTGAGGGCGCCCAAAGTATCAAGACCCTGGAGATAGTTCGCTACTTTCTGTGTCAAGGGTTGCGCGAGGGGCGCGGCCGTCAGTGGCGACAATAACTGCGCGCTGCCTTCTGCCAGCTGTTTCATCAACTGTTCCTGAAAGCTCAGGGGGCGGGTTACGTATTTTACCTGCCAGTTTTCCACCCCCGCTTTTTTGGCCGCAGCGGCGACGGCATCATCCAGGTCGCCCATTTTATCTACCAGGCCTTTTTCCAGTGCCTGCTGCCCCGTCCATACACGGCCGCGAGCGATTTCATCAATTTCTGCTGGCGTGCGCTGGCGACCATCGGCCACCAGTCTCACAAACTGGTGGTAAATGTTGTCAACACTGAGCTGGATAATCGTGGCCACTTCAGGGGATAAGGGGCGGTCGAGGTGATTGAAATCCGCCAGGCTGGTGGTGCCAACACCATCGCTGTTGACGCCAAGAGCCGCCAGGGAATCTTCAAAGGTGGGAATGATGCCAAAGACGCCAATAGAGCCTGTGAGGGTGGTTGGCTGTGCCCAGATTTCGTCGGCCTGGGCAGCGATCCAGTAACCGCCGGATGCCGCCATGGAACCCATGGAGACAATAACGGGCATGGTTTTCTGAACCTGAATCAGTTCCTGGCGAATCAAGTCCGAGGCGAAGGCGCTACCCCCCGGGCTGTCAACCCTCAGCACCAGGGCTTTCAGGGAGCTGTCCTGGCGCGCCTGGCGAAGTAGCTGGCTCAGGGTGTCGCCGCCGATAGCACCTTCCATTTGCTCACCGTCGAGAATGGTGCCGCTGGCGACAATCACACCAATGTTGGCAGTATTTTCCTTGGGCGCCTTGTCGAGGGAGGGCAGGCGCAAATGGTTGAGATAGTCTTTGTGGAAAATATTGATAAAACCATCCTTGTCAGCGCCGAACCTGTCGGCAAGGGAGGCCGTCATTTGTGGCCGCGACGCGATGCGGTCAACCAGTTTTGCTTCAAGGGCAAGACTGGCCATATCCCCGCCGTGGCTGCGGAGATTAATGTGGAGATTGTCGACAAAATTGTCGATGGTGCCCTGCGGCAGCTTGCGCTGGTTTTCGACATCCGTGGTGTAAGCATTCCAGAGTTCATCGATCCAGGCGAGGGTGTTTTGCCGTGCCTCTGGCGACATATCCGAGCGCGTAAAGGGCTCGACGGCGCTTTTGAATTCCCCGGTGCGAAAAACATGGAAATTGATTTTGAGCTTGTCGGCAGCCTCTTTGAAGAAAGATCCGTAGTAGCCAAACCCGGTGAGAACAACGCCGCCCATGGGGTTGACCTGGATCTCGTCGGCATGACTGGCGAGATAGTACTGCTCCTGGGAATAGTTGTCGGAGATGGCAATCACCGGTTTGCCGCTGGCGCGGAAATCGTCAATGGCGCGCCCCACTTCGTCAAGCTTGCTGATGCCGCCACCGGCGAGATGGCTGAGATCGAGGACAAGTCCGGTGATGCGGGGGTCGGTTTTGGCGTGCTTGAGCGCCTTGGTCAGGTCGCGAACCGGGGTTTCCGCGTCGTAGGGGGAACTCTGCTCCATCAACTGGGTGATGGGGTCTGCATAGGAGCGTTCTTCCACCAGCATGCCGCTTGGCATTAAACGCAGCGCCGCTTTTTCTGGCAGGGGCTTGACTTCCTGGCCGAAAAAGCTGAATAAAAAAACGCCGACAATAATCAGGAACAGTACATTGATGATCCAGCGGATGGCGCGCACCAGGCCGCCGACCCAGGAAAAAATACGCTTGAAAAATCCGGGGGATTCCCTGGTCATGACATCTTCCTTTGCATACTGTTGCTGGTGTTTGGAAAGCTCTTCTCAGGGCTGAGCGCCACGGTTGAACTGAAATGCTTCGCCATCAGGGTTCTCCGAGTCCTGCGCGCTCATATTTTTTCCAGCGGCTGAACATCATGGTGGCTGTAAATAGAATACAGATGAGAATTAACGAGGTGACATCAAAAAAATCCCAGTCCGGTGCCATGACATGGGTCACTACCGGAATAAAGTAAAGCAGGCTGACAAAGGACAGCATGGACAGACTTTTATCATTTTCCCGCGCCATGCCGGGCAAAAACAAAATCAGCGGCAGGGACACAATCAACAGTAGACTGACCGGAGTGCCGCCACGATAGCCACCGCCAACCATGGCGATGATAAAGAAAAAATAACTGCCCCAGGTGGCGTAGCGGGCGTACTTGAGCTTGGTTTGCAGGGCTTTGATCATGGCTGTTTACTCCGCCAGCTTGCGCGCCAGCAGGGCAATACGTTTGCCTGCGGCTTTGCACAGGGCAATTTCCTCATTGCTAAGCGCTGCGTTGTCTGTGCCAGTGACATGGGTGGCGCCATAGGGCGTGCCGCCACTGGTGGTCGTGGTCAACTCCGGATTGCTGTAGGGCAAGCCGGAAATCACCATGCCATGGTGAAGTAGGGGCAGCATCATCGACAGCAATGTGGTTTCCTGGCCGCCGTGGATACTGGCGGTGGAACTGAACACCGCCGCCGGCTTGCCGATCAACTCGCCGTTGAGCCAGAGGCTGCTGGTGCCGTCGAGAAAATATTTCATGGGCGCCGCCATATTGCCAAAGCGGGTGGGGCTGCCCAGTACCAGGCCTGCACAATTTTTGAGATCGTCAATGCTGCAATAAATCGCACCTTCGGGTGGTATGTCCGATTCGCTGGCCTCACAGGTGGCGGATACGGCGGGCACTGTGCGCAGGCGCGCTTCCATACCCGCGCTTTCCACCCCCAGGGCGATCTGTTCCGCCATTGCCGCGACACTGCCGTAGCGGCTGTAGAAAAGAATAAGGATATAAGGGGTCGCCATAATCGTAATCGCCAGTTGATGGGCAGAAATTAAAGAATACTGAGGACGTTTTCCGGCGGGCGTCCGAGAGCCGCTTTGTTGCCATTCACCACAATAGGCCGTTCGATCAGCTTGGGGAACGCAACCATAGCATCAATCAGTTCGGCGTCGCTGAGAGCAGGGTTGGCGAGGTGGTTTTCCTTGTAGGCATCTTCGCCGCTGCGCAGCAGTTGCCGGGGGGACATGCCGAGTTTTTTCAATAGCGCGGTGAGGGTGGCTTTGTCTGGCGGTGTTTCCAGGTAGAGAATAACATGGGGGGAAATGCCCCGCTCTTCGAGAAGCGCCAGGGTTTGCCGGGATTTTGAGCAGCGGGGGTTGTGATAAATGCTAACCATAGAGTACTGTCGAGCTTTTAACGTTGGCGTTCATTGTAAAGCCATCAACCAGCGCTGACCAGCAAAGCGCAGGGGTAATTGCCGGGAGCCTGTCGGACTCAGGCCTGTTCGACGGCGGGAAAGCCGGATTTGGCAATTATTTTAGGCCTTGGGTTGGCGCAGAAAGGCGGACGGAATTTTTCAACAAAGTGAGTTAATCCATGTTCAACACAGTCAATAAACACCTGGGTTTCATAAAAGTTCGAAGTGTCAGCGCTGCCCGCCTTGCCATTGTGGCCTGTCTTGTCGGGGTTATTGCCTCCTGTGATTCCGGGAGGCCGACGCCGCTGCCTGAAAACCCGGACGGCAAGCTGGTTTTTATTAATTACTGGGCGGAGTGGTGCAAGCCCTGCCGTGAAGAAATTCCCGAACTCAACCAGTTTCTCAAAGCCCATGGCGACAAAGTCGCAGTTTATGGCGTTAACTTTGACGGCCTCAGTGGTGATGCCCTGGCAGAGGTGGAAACCCGCATGGGGGTAAATTTTCCGACGCTGGCAACCGACCCCAGCGCCTATTTGGGTTTGGCGGTTCCGGAGATTCTTCCGGTGACTTTCGTCGTCAGCGAAAAATCCCAGGTGGTTGCGGAGCTGGTGGGGGAGCAAACCCTGCAAAGTCTCGAAGACACACTTCTTCGTCTTCTTCCCGAAGTCCAGAACCAATGATTGCCGTCAAGGGCATTGTCGATGGAAAAGTCCAGCGGGTCTGGTTCCGCCGCTATGTGCAGTCGGTGGCCGAACCCCTGGGGCTTGCCGGCTACGCCAGAAATCTCAGCGATGGCCGTGTTGAAGTGCTGCTCGTCGGTGCCGAAGAGGCCGTTACCCAGGGAAAACTGGCGGTGGCGCAAGGATCACCCCGGTCCAGGGTAACTGCCGTCACCTGGGTGGAGGTGGCCTGCCCGGAAAGTAATCAGGGTTTTGATGTCATCTAAACTTGCTCGAACCCCCTTTGGCTAAAAATCTGTTTGCGATCTCATTCCCAGAGGTTCGGGGGTGTTTAAAAGAACCTTGCTCCCTTGCTGTGGTTCAGGGCAGCTGTTCAAACAGGGAATGCAAGCCGTCTCCCCAGGCTTTTGCCAGCTTGCTGAAGTAGGGGTCGTTGACCCCCAGTCGTTCAATTTTTACCGCCAGGCTGTCTGCTTTATAAATGGTCATATCAATGGGCATACCGACGGACAGGTTTGAATGCATGGTGGAATCAAAGGAAATCAGTGCGCATTTCATGGCCTGGTTCAGGGGAGTGTCCATGCGAATGATTCTGTCGAGAATGGGTTTGCCGTATTTGGATTCGCCAATTTGGAAAAACGGTGTATCTCTGCTGGTGGAGATAAAATTGCCCTGGGGGTAAATATGGTACAGCTCGGGAGGTTGTCCCTTGATTTGCCCTGCCACCAGGATATTGCTGGAAAAATCGACGCCACTGCTCGGGGATTCTTCACTGTAGTGTTTTTCTGTTGCGGTGAGAATGGCGCCCAGCAGTTCGGCAACCTGAAACAGGCTGTCGCAGGTATAGATGGTTTTTTCTTCATTGCGGGCAATTTGCTGCTTGATGATGCTGATGACCCGCTGGGATGTCGCCAGATTGCCGGACGTGGCCAGCATAATGACGCGCTCGCCGCTGTTTTCAAAGGTAAATAGCTTGGGGAAGGTGGCGATGGCATCGACGCCCGCATTGGTGCGGGTGTCGGCGGCCATGATAATGCCTTCGTCGAGAACCATGCCTACGCAATAGGTCATTTTGATCCTGCCTTGGAGCGCAAAAAACGAATTTTAGGGCGCTTTTCTGCCAATAGCCACAACTCCCGGTCGACAGGGTCGTAGCCCCGGCCATCTCAGTCTGGGCGGGCAATATGTTTGGTGCGAATAAAAACCGAATGGGGCACATGGATTAGTTCCGCCACTTTGCGGATGGTGGCTTCCTCAAACTTGTGCAGATGGTTGTCGGCGTAGGCGATATGCCAAAGGTGGGTGAGCAGGCTGATTTTCTGCTTCATGGAAAAATGCCGGTTGACCTGATCGGTAAAATCAAACAGGGATGTGGATTTTTCAACTCTGGTGGTTGCCTTGGCAACCAAGTAATCCACGTCGTCCTTTGGCAGGTTGAAATCGGCGCGCAGAATGGTTTCGATTTTCTTCAGCTCATTTTCGCCGCTGCCGCCATCGCTCACCATAATTTCCGTCATCAGGGCGGCGGATACCAGGTGGATTTCTGCGTCTGTGAGCACCCGGGAGGATTCGTTTTCCGTGCTCAGGCTGCGGAAAAAGGTTTTTACGGTTTTAAGCATCAGTCACTCCAGGTTGGTGCTGTCGCTAGCACTTTCTTTGCCATTGTCTGCAATGGCATTGAGTGCCCCGGCAAACAGGGCTTCGCTGGAAATCGGCCGCCAGGCGTTCTCGCTGATAAAGCGGCGAAACCGGCGCGCTCCGTACTCCCCGGTGTAAAGGCCGAGAACATGACGGCTCATATGATTGAGTTTGGTGCCAGCGTTCATTTCCCGGGCGGCGTAGTGGGCGAACTGGTCGATGATTTCTTGCCGTGATAATACCGGGCTGTTGTCGCCGTAAAAGCGGCGATCGACATCAGCGAGAATATAGGGATTGTGGTAGGCCTCGCGGCCGATCATTACGCCATCCACATAACGTAGATGGGCTTCTGCGTCATCGAGGGTGACAACGCCGCCGTTGATAATAATTTCCAGGTGGGGAAAGTCCCGTTTTAACTGGTAAACCCGCTCGTACAGCAGGGGCGGGATTTCGCGATTCTGTTTGGGACTCAAGCCCTGCAACCAGGCCTTGCGGGCGTGAAGAATAAAGGTTTTGCAGCCGCGCTCGCTGATGGTGCCAGTGAAATCCACCAGAAAATCATAGCTATCCAGTTCATCGACTCCGATACGGTTTTTTACTGTCACCGGAATATCGCAGGCGGCGATCATGGCGCTGACGCAATCCGCCACCAGCTGCGGGGTTTTCATCAGGCAGGCACCGAAATTGCCGGTTTGCACCCGATCGCTGGGGCAGCCGCAATTGAGGTTAACTTCATCGTAACCGGCAGCGGCAACCAGGCGGGCGCATTGGGCGAGATCCTGGGGGTTGCTGCCCCCCAATTGATAGGCGATGGGATGTTCTATGGGGTCGTAGCGCAAAAACCGTTCGCGGTCGCCATGAATCAGCGCCCCGGTGGTCACCATTTCCGTGTAGAGCAGGCTGTGCCTGGTTATCAGGCGATGAAAATACCGACAAAACCTGTCGGTATAATCCATCATGGGTGCAACTGAGATACGTCTGTTAACAGTGGGAATAGTAATAGCCTTGTCCAACCTAAAAATCATCAGAAAACAAAAGCCAAATTATACCTGTTCGGTGTTGTGAATTGCTGTTTATAAAGCCGTCTGTTGTTCCACCTGGTTTTGAAAGGATGAAACTCATGTCCCATAACGTATAATGCAGCTCTTTTTTAACGTCAAACTGTGGAAGTTTCCATGACCGTTCGCACCAGAATTGCCCCCTCGCCGACGGGCGACCCCCATGTGGGCACCGCCTATATCGCCCTTTTTAACCTCTGCTTTGCCCGTCAGCACGGCGGTCAATTTATTCTCCGCATCGAGGATACAGACCAAGTGCGCAGCACCCTGGAATCCGAGCGAATGATTCTCGACTCTCTGCGCTGGCTGGGTCTTGATTGGGATGAGGGTCCCGATGTGGGCGGCGAATTTGGTCCCTACCGCCAGAGCGAACGCATGGAGATCTACCAACAGTACGCCAAGCAACTGCTGGAAACCGGCCACGCCTTTTACTGCTTTGCTTCTCCCCAGGAGCTGGATGAAATGCGCAAAGAGCAGATGGCGCGGGGAGAAACCCCAAAATACGATGGTCGCGGTCTCAAGCTGACCCAGGACGAGGTGCGTTCACGGCTGGAGGCGGGTACGCCCCATGTGATTCGCATGAAAGTGCCGGAGGAGGGCGTCTGCCGCTTTCAGGATCGTTTGCGCGGCACCATTGAAATACCCTGGGCTCAGGTGGATATGCAGGTACTGATGAAAGCCGACGGCATGCCCACCTATCACCTCGCCAATGTGGTGGATGACCATTTGATGGCCATCACCCATGTGATTCGCGGTGAAGAGTGGATTAACTCCGCCCCCAAGCATCAGCTGTTGTACCAGTACTTTGGCTGGCAAATGCCCGAACTCTGTCATATGCCGCTGCTGCGCAATCCGGACAAAAGCAAGCTCAGCAAGCGCAAAAACCCCACCAGTATCAATTTTTACAAAGCCATGGGCTACATGCCGGAAGCGGTGCTCAACTATCTGGGGCGCATGGGTTGGTCCATGCCCAATGAGGAGGAAAAATTTACCCTTACAGATATGGTGGCCAATTTTGATATTGGCAATGTTCACCTCGGCGGCCCCGTATTTGACGTGGAAAAACTCAACTGGTTGAACGGCTGTTGGGTGCGGGAAAACCTGGATGTGCAACAATTTGCCGACCGGGTTGCCGAGTGGGCGCTAAACCGCGACAACCTTGTGCGGGTAATTCCTCTTATTAAAGAGCGGGTGGAAAAGTTTTCCGATATCGCCCCCCTGGTGGGCTTTCTTTTCAACGGCTTTCCTGCAATCAGCGCTGCAGATTTTGAGCATAAAAAACTCGATCAGGAAACTGTCATCAAAATCCTCCAGTTCAGCAGCTGGCGCCTGGACGCCCTGCGCACCTGGGAGCGGGATGATCTCTACCATGAGTTGAACCAGATGGCCACGGCCATGGAGCTCAAGCTCAAGGACTTTCTCTTTCCTCTCTTTGTCGCCATTGCCGGATCACCCTCAGCGCCACCCCTATTTGATGCCATGGTCATACTTGGCGCCGATATGGTGCGGGCTCGAATTCGCCATGCACTGGAGCAGGCGGGTGGCGTCTCCAAGAAACAGCTTAAAAAACTGGAGAAAGACTATCAGGAGATCAGCGCGACAAGAGCAATAAATCCTGCCGAGAGTGCTTGACAGTCATGGGCGCGCCTCCTAAAATGCGCGCCTCCAGACGTTTAGTACCAGAAACGTTCAGTACTACGGGGCTATAGCTCAGCTGGGAGAGCGCAACACTGGCAGTGTTGAGGTCAGCGGTTCGATCCCGCTTAGCTCCACCAAACATAAACCCCCCGCACGAAAGTGCGGGGGGTTTTGTTTTGGAGCTGGGTCGAACCGCTGAAAGCGGTTACACAAAATCGCCTGGAGCGATTTTGGGAACATATGCGAAGCATGATTCCCCGCAGGGCGTAGCACAGGGAAGTGCTCCGCAATCCCGCTTAGCTCCACCAAACATAAACCCCCCGCACGAAAGTGCAGGGGTTTTTGTTTTGTGGGGCTGATCAAGAAGTCTCTGAACAATATTCTTTCGAGCAGAGCGGCTGTCCCACATAACCATAAAATCTTGCCGTCGACAAAACCTTCCCATTCGTGGCAGCGCCACGGTTTCGCCCATAGGGCGTATTCACGTCTATACTTTCGAGGAAAGCCAAAATCCGGTGATTCCGGACGATGGTTTTAAAGGCTAGAGTTAAAGGGCAGGAGGATAGAACATGTTCGATGCCGTCGAGGGTGCAGGCCTTGCTGAATTGCATCTGCGCTATGACCGGGCATCTGGTCTTCGCGCCATGATTGCCATTCACAATACTCATCTTGGCCCCGCGCTTGGGGGCTGCCGCTGCATTTATTACCATTCTGAAAATGACGCCCTTAATGATGTTGCCCGCCTGGCGCGCAGCATGAGTTACAAGGCCGCGCTGGCGGGTTTGCCCCAGGGCGGTGGCAAGGCGGTGATTATGTTGCCTGCACCCAGGTCACAAGCAACTGTCGACCGCACGGCGCTGTACCGCGGGTTCGGCGATTTTGTCGATAGCCTTGGCGGCCACTACATTACCGCCATCGACAGCGGTACAGAGCTGGAAGACCTGACAGTGGTGGCAGAGCGCACCCGCTACGTGGTGGGCACGGCTCGCGATGGTTTCGACCCCTCGCCGGCAACTGCTCAGGGTTTGTTGGTGGCCATACGCACTGCGGTGCAGCGACAGTTTAAGAGTGCCTCGCTGGCGGAAATTCGCGTGGCGATTCAGGGCGTGGGTCATGTGGGTAAAACCCTGGCGCGACTGCTTCACCATGAAGGCACTTATCTTCTGATCAGCGATAACAACAACTTGCGCGCCCAGGCCGTCGCTCAAGAAACCGGGGGCGAAGTGATTGCTCCTGAGGCTATTTACGGTGTCAACTGCGACTTGTTTGCACCCTGTGGCCTGGGCGGCATTCTCAATGCCGCCACCATTGCTCGCCTGCGCTGCAAGGTGGTGGCGGGTTGTGCCAACAACCAGCTGCAGAGCGACGAAGATGCCGAGCGTCTGGCGGCGCGGGGTATTCTTTACGCTCCAGATTATGTGATCAATGCGGGAGGCTTGATTCTGGTATCCATGGCCTATCATGGCCGCAGCGAGGAAGTGCCCGCCCGGGTGAACGCGATTGCCTTAACCCTTGAGGAAATATTTGAGCGCGCCGCCAGGCAGGGTGTTACCACTGTGGCTGTCGCCGATCAGATGGCGGTGGAGCGGCTTTCCGGGGAGGTGATGATCAATGCACACTGTGGCTGAGTTTTCCATTGGTTATCGCGGCTATCTTAATTCCCAGGGAGTTCTTGGCGACGATGCGCCGTCGGCGTCCAGCGCCCCTGAACTGCTGGTGCGCGCCTATGGCGCCATGGTTCTGGCGAGAATCTTTGATGCCAAGGCCATAGCCCTGCAGCGCACCGGGCAGATGGGCACCTATGCCTCCTGCCTGGGACAGGAGGCCATAGGCGCGGCGATTGGTTTGGCCATGGCTGAAGACGACCTTTTTGTGCCCTATTACCGGGATCAGGCCACCCAGTTGCTTCGCGGCGTGTCAATGACGGAAATTCTCCAGTACTGGGGCGGCGATGAGCGCGGCAGCAATTTTGCCAGGCAGCGCCGCGATTTGCCCAACTGCGTGCCTATCGCCACCCAGATTACCCACGCTGCGGGCGCCGCCAGCGCCTTTAAGCTGCGCAAACTCCGGCAAGCGGTGGTGGTCACCTGCGGCGATGGCGCCACGTCTCGCGGCGATTTTTACGAATCTATCAATCTTGCCGGTGCCTGGCAGCTGCCACTGGTGGTTGTGGTCAACAATAATCAATGGGCGATTTCAGTGCGCCGCCAATACCAGAGCGGCGCCGCCACCCTTGCCCAGAAAGCCATTGCGGCGGGCATTCCCGGCGAACAGGTGGACGGCAACGACTTTATCGCCGTTCACGCCGCCGTCAGCGAGGCGCTGCAGCGGGCTTATGACGGCAAGGGGGCGACATTGATCGAGGCCATCTGTTATCGCCTGTCGGATCACACCACCGCCGATGACGCCACCCGCTACCGCCCTGCGGAGGAGCTCAAACAGGCCTGGCAGCAGGAACCCATCAAGCGTCTGCAAACCTATCTGCATCAATGTGGTCTCTGGTCTGCGGAGCGCGAGCAGGGCTTACAGGCTGAAGTCCAGGAAGCGGTGGCAAAGGCCGTGGCAGCCTATCAGCAGTTACCCCCGGCAGTACCTGAAAGTCTCTTTGAGTATGTGTTTGCCGAGTGGCCCGCCGCCTACGCCTGGCAGAGGGATATGTTGCGGCACAGGGTCGCCCGTATGGCAGAGCCGTCAGATTCGCTAGAGTCGGGAATTGAGGGGCACCATTCGAAAGGTACATCCCATGAATAAAGCCGTTGCAGCACCTCAGCAGCACACAGACGTCGCAACCCCCGCCCGCATTACCCTGGTGGAAGCCGTGAATCTGGCGCTGGCTCGCGCCCTTCGCGATGACCCCGATGTGGTGGTGTTTGGTGAGGATGTCGGCGTCAACGGCGGCGTGTTCCGCGCCACCCTGGGTTTACAGGAGCGCTTTGGCCTGCGCCGAGTGATGGACACACCGCTGGCGGAAAATCTTATCGCCGGTCTCGCTGTCGGTATGGCCACCCAGGGGTTGAAGCCCGTGGCTGAAATTCAGTTTATGGGCTTTATTTACGCCACTCTGGAGCAACTTATCAGCCATGCCGCGCGAATGCGCAATCGCACCCGCGGTCGCCTCCACTGCCCGCTGGTGATTCGCGCCCCCTACGGCGGCGGCATTCACGCCCCAGAACACCACTCCGAGAGCACCGAGGCGATACTTGCCCATATTCCCGGCTTGCGGGTGGTGGTGCCGTCGTCGCCGGCATTGGCTTACGGGTTGTTACTGTCGGCAATTCAGGATCCAGATCCGGTGGTATTTCTCGAACCCAAACGCATTTACCGCGCCGTTAAGCGTGAAGTGATCGACGATGGCCAGGGGCTGCCTCTTGACGTTTGCTTTACCCTGCGCGAGGGTGAGGATGCGACCCTGGTGGCCTGGGGTGCAATGATTCCTGAATGTCTCGACGCCGCCGTCCAATTGGCTGATCTCGGTGTCAATGTTGAGGTCATCGACGTCGCCACCTTGGCGCCCCTGGATATGCAGACTATTCTCGACTCGGTGAAAAAAACCGGGCGCTGTGTCGTCGTTCACGAGGCCGCCCACCACGGCGGCCTGGGGGCGCAGATTGCCGCAACGGTGAGTGAGCTGGGGTTGCTCAGTCTGCTGGCGCCGGTGCAGCGCGTCAGTGGTTTCGATACGCCCATGCCATTACTAAAAAATGAACACTATTATCTCCCTAATAGCGGCGATATTGTCGCCGCAGTGCAGAAAGCCCTGGATTTTGCCTGAGAGCACTCGCTATGCGCTATTTTAAGTTGCCCGATTTGGGTGAAGGACTGCAGGAAGCGGAAATCATTGAATGGCATGTCAAGCCCGGCGACCAGGTGATGTGTGACCAGCTTCTCCTGTCGGTGGAAACCGCCAAGGCCATTGTCGATGTGCCTTCCCCCTGCGATGGGGTTATCGCCAATCTGTTTGGCAAGCCCGGCGATATTCTCCATATCGGCGAGCCCCTGGTGGAATTCGAGGGCGGGGAGGACGACAGTGGCACTGTGGTTGGCGAGATCAAAAGCCGAGATGATCGCGGCGGTGAGGAGACCTTTATCATCGGCGGCACTGCTTCCAGTGGTCATGGTGACATTCATGCCACTCCCGCCATTCGCGCTCTCGCCAAGCGCTTGCAGGTAAATTTGCAGGATGTTATTGCCAGCGGCCGCCACGGCATGATTACCCATGACGACGTTGAGCGGGCGGCGAGGCTGCGGGAATCCCACGGCGAAGCTGAACTGTTGCGCGGCGTGCGCCGCACTATGGCCATCGCCATGGCCAAGGCTCACGCCGAAGTGGTCAAGGTCACCATTGAGGACGACGTCGATCTCCACGCCTGGGGAAAGAATTTCGATGTCACTATGCGCCTGGTGCGCGCCATTGGCGTTGCCTGTGGCAAAGAGCCGGGGCTCAACTGCTGGTTCGACGGCGCCACATTGCGTCGCCGCCTGCTTAAACAGGTGGATCTGGGTATCGCCGTGGATACCCCGGACGGCCTCTTTGTACCGGTGTTGCGCAATATAAATGAGCGCACGGCGGAGGATTTGCGCGCCGGCCTCGACGCCCTGCGGGTTGCCGTGGAAAAGCGCAAAATTCCCCCGGCGGAACTGCAGGGCGCCACCATCGCCCTGTCCAATTACGGCATGATGGCTGGTCGCTATGCGGATCCGGTGGTGGTGCCGCCCATGGTCTGTATTGTTGGCGCCGGGCAAATTCGCGACCGGGTGGTGGCGTTCAAAGGCCAGCCTGCCGTGCATCCGGTGCTGCCGTTGTCGCTGAGCTTTGATCACCGCGTCATCACCGGCGGCGAGGCCGCACGATTTCTGGCCGCCTTGATGGCTGATCTCGTCAGCGTCGACTAAAAATGGCGACTGAAGAATATCGATTGAAAAGTGTCGATTGAAAAATAGCGGCGAAATTAGGCTTAAAATACCAATGCAGTTGTTTCAGCAATTTCTTCAGGAAACTCTGATCAATGTCACTCCCGCGCCGGCGAGAATCCATAATCCATTGATTTTTCTGGACTCCCGCCTGCGCTGGAATGGCGAAAACAAAATTAATCAGGATTTCCTTAATTGTATTGGCGAATCACCAGGGTATCGCCCCGCTGAATCAACTCAAGATCGGATAAAAACGACATGCCCAATAGAATTTCATTGCCTTCAAGACCTGTGGCGATACCAGCGCGAATATTGTTGACATGAATATCACCAAGCCTTAATTCATCAATGGTGGTGGTATAGGATGTACTGGTGCCGTTGGCTGTTTTGGTGGCGACGGCCATGCCGGGTTCGAGGTTGAGGCGGTCTCTGAGATGATAGGGTACGGCCACCACGGTGGCGCCGGTATCGAGCAAAAAAGTGACGCTGTGGCCATTGATTTTGCCGGTAGCAATGTAGTGACCCTGGCGATTGCGCTTAAGAACCACCTCCCTGAAGTCGGCGGCGGTGGAGCTGACAAATTCACGGTTGGGATTGTAGCGATCTTCTTCAACACCGCTGAAATAATAGGTAAGCAGCGCCATAACTCCGAGCCAGGTGACGACAATCATGCCCTTGCCGAGTTTTTGACCGGGCGGTTTTTCGCAGCGTTGATCCGGCAAAAAATCCTCCTCACGCCTGATTGAAGCGGTGGTTTGTGGGCTTGAGGGCGCTGGCGTCAAACCCACATTCAGGAAAGATCCTGTCTACAGGGCTTCGCTGACCCTGGCAGCCCCCACTGTTCTGTAGCTGGCCAGAAAACGATCGAGGCGGTTGATGGCCTCTTCAAGATCATCTTTCCAGGGCAGAAAAACAATGCGGAAATGCTGGGTGTCCGGCAGGTTGAATGCAGAACCGTGAACCAGCAGCAGTTTTTCCTTGAGCAACAAATCGAGGCAAAATTGTTCGTCATCGTCAATGGGATAAATGGCCGGATCCAGTTTGGGGAACATATACAGCGCGCCACTGGGCTTGACGCAGCTGACGCCGGGAATGGCGGTCAACATGCTGTGCGCCTTTTCCCGCTGGTCATAGAGGCGGCCGCCGGGGACAATATAATCATTGATGCTTTGATAGCCGCCAAGGGCGGTTTGTATTCCGTACATGGCGGGCACATTGGCACAAAGACGCATGGAGCAGAGCATTTCAACACCCTGAATATAACCCCGCGCCCGGTGTTTGGCGCCGCTGAATACCAGCCAGCCAGAGCGGAATCCGGCGAGGCGATAGGCTTTTGAAAGGCCATTTAAGGTTACGCAGAGGACATCGGTGGCGAGGCGGGCGAGGGGAATATGCTCGGCGCCATCGTAAATAATACGGTCGTAGATTTCATCGGCAAAAATAATCAGATCGTGCTTGCGGGCAATGTCGACAATGCCATTGAGCACCTGTTCGCTGTACACGGCGCCGGTGGGATTGTTGGGATTAATAACCACAATGCCGCGGGTGCGGGGGCTGATCTTGCGGTTTATATCTTCGAGATCCGGCTGCCAGCCGTTCTGCTCGTCGCAGCGATAGTGAACCGGCGTGCCGCCAGCCAGGGTGACGGCGGCAGTCCATAACGGGTAATCCGGGGCTGGAATCAAAATTTCATCGCCGTCGTTCAGCAATGCCTGCATGGCAAAAACAATCAGTTCGCTGGCGCCATTGCCGAGAAAAATATCGTCAATTTCCACATTGGGTACGCCCTGAACCTGGGTGCGTTGCATAATGGCTTTGCGGGCGGAGAAAATACCTTTGGAATGGGAATAACCCTGGGCTGCGGCGAGATTATGGATAACGTCCTGAAGAATTTCGTCCGGCGCGTTAAAGCCAAAGGGCGCGGGATTGCCAATATTCAGCTTGAGAATACGGTGGCCTTCGTCTTCAAGACGGTTGGCCTGATCCAGTACAGGCCCGCGGATGTCGTAACAGACATTGTTAAGTTTGTTAGACTTCTGAAAATGTTGCATAAAATAATCCGTAATCAGTCACATGGTTCCCGTGCAAGGTGCGGTATTGTATACGAAAACCAAGGCCGGAACCTGTGCCTCGAAGAGGATTTTAGCGGCTGCATTGGCGCCGGTTCCGGGGCGAGAGAGGAGCCGGCGGCAAAATCGACCAGAGGAGATACGCGATGTCCGATTTAAAAAACAAGCCCGATGAGTACTGGCGGCAAAAACTCACTCCCGAACAGTATGCGGTCTGCCGCCTGAAAGGCACGGAAAGACCGTTTACCGGCAAGTACAATAACGAGCATCGCCCCGGCGGCTATCGCTGCATCTGTTGCGGCGAACTGCTTTTTACAAGCGACACCAAGTTCGACGCCGGTTGTGGCTGGCCGAGTTTTTATGCCGAGGCCGTTGCCGGTAATATTGACAAAACCAGGGATTTGAGCCACGGCATGATCCGCACAGAAATCACCTGTAGCCACTGTGGCAGCCACCTCGGCCATGTTTTTGACGATGGTCCTGCGCCCACCGGCTTGCGTTATTGTCTCAATTCTGTGTCTCTGGATTTTGATCCCGCTGTGAATCTGGCGGGGCAGAGTGAGGGGAGCGGCGATGACAACCCCTAGAGCCGGGCGCTGGGCGTCAATCCTGTTTCTCGCCAGCTGGCTCGCTCTCGCTGCTGCTGTCGCTGCGGTTCACTGGCAAATTTTGCCCCTTAATCTCGGTCTGGGGCTGGTGGCGCTGGCGGCGGTGGTTTTGCTGATTTATGGCCTCGTGCTGCTGCCAGTGGTCTGTTACAGGCTGCTGTTGCGCAAACCCCTGTCGCAAAAAATTCTCTGGCGCTGCGTGCTGGGATTCCTGCCCATGGCAACGCTGTTATTGACGGTGGGTGTGGACGGTCTCCAGGCGCCAGCCATTCACGATATTACTACCGACACCGACAATCCACCCCCCTTTGAACTGGCGGCCAGGGATCGCAGCGAAGGTGATCACCCCGTTGACTACGAGGGCGATGTTATCGCCCGCTTGCAGCGGGAAGCCTACCCGGATATCGCCCCCCTGGGGCTGGCGATTGACGTCACAACCGCTGTCGAAACGATCAGACAACTGGTCGCTGCCCATGGCTGGCGCTTGTTGGGTGTCAAGGATTATGGCGATGGCGGTTATGTGGTTGAAGCTGTGGCGCGCAGTTTGGTTTTTGGTTTTGAAGACGATATTGCCATCCGCGTTACCGCTTTGCCCATGGGGGGGAGCCGGGTGGATATGCGCTCCGCTTCCCGTGTCGGTTTGGGGGATCTCGGCGCCAATGCAAAACGCATTCAGTTTTTTCAAAAAACTCTACTAGAAAGGCATCGGCAGAAAAAATTATGAAATAATTCTTCCCTTTCCCTTGACAGATTTCAGAGGCCTCCATAAAATGCGCGCCATCTTGAGGGATGAGTGATTGATCCCAAGAGACGGCCAAAGTCCCGTTCGTCTAGAGGCCTAGGACACCGCCCTTTCACGGCGGTAACAGGGGTTCGACTCCCCTACGGGACGCCACTTCTCTTGTGAAGAGTTTGCTTGGCAGTTTGAAGATTGATGTAAAATTTGCTTAAAAATTTGCTTGAAAGTTAGTAATCAAGCGGGATTAGCTCAGTTGGTAGAGCGGTACCTTGCCAAGGTACAGGTCGTCGGTTCGAACCCGATATCCCGCTCCAAATTTATAGATAAGGCCAGTTCCCTCAAGGTTCTGGCCTTATTTTTTGCCCGGGCTTCCAGTCTCCCGGTTTTCGAGTCAATTCGAAAATTGCGTCCCTATGCCCCCTGCCAGGGTTTTACTCGACGCCATGCCATCCACCACTCCCAGAGTTTTTTGTGGGGCTTTCGCCTGCCTTCAGGGCTCGGAAAGACCGTGGGAAACCCCTGTCCGGACAATAATCGTCAAAAAATAAAAACCGAGGGAATAAAACCCCGCTGCTATCCGTTACTTCAGTGTCACTAACAACACACTGGAGAAACCTTATGTGGAAGCAAACTCTTTCAATCACCTTAACAGCCCTCGCCAGTGTCTATGCCTGGAGCGAGGATAATATCAACAGCGGCGAGGGAAATCTGGGAGTTGAGCATCAATCCCGCACCAGCATCGCCATCAGTGCCGCAAGTTCCGGTGTCACTGTGGGTGCTGATCAGCAGGGCGACACGGGAGCGCAGACCGGTTTGGCAATAGAGAGGCTGTTGCCTGCCAATTCCGCCGCAGCGGCAAAGACTGAGAGCGGCCAGGGCGCTGCGGAGTCTGAAACCGTGGACGGCGCCGACGCCACAGGCCAGACCTCGGCTCAGCAAGCCGCTGAAACCGGCGCCGGCCTCGAAAGTGCCGGTGAAGCCGCTGTGGCTATGACAACAGGTGCTGTGGAAACTCCGCTGGCAGCAGTTTTGGCCAAACCTGAAGAGATTTTGGGCGGCGTCGCCAGTGTTCAGGAAATTGCTGTTGAGCACAACGGCGATATTGCGGCGACAGCAACCGGCGTTCTTCAACCCTTGGGTGTGACAGCGGATGTCACCTCCGCCATCAATTCACAGGTCAACGGCAGCATTCAGGGGGCGCTCAGGGATACAGTGACCGCCAGTGTTGATGGCCTTGTCCAGCAAGTCGTCGAGGAAACCCTCCAGCAAACCGTCGAGCAAACGGTCAGCAACAGTGTTAATGCCGCTGTTGCTGACAGCGTACAAACTTCGGTGAACCAGTCCATCGAGCAAACCCTGGGCGGCATTGTTGGTGGTGGACGCTAATTATCGCCTTGAAATGGAGGCCGCAGCGTCGGCCTCCGCGGTCAATTGCAGGAGGTGCGCGATGCTAACCGCAAAAACAAAAAATGCCCTGAATTGCTGCCTGTTCGCCCTTGCGGCTGATGGGGTGCTGGCTTCAGAGGATAAAACCGGCGAGATGGGTATTGAAGTGGAGGCGGGATATGCCTACGACAACAATCTCGGTATTGAAGAACTGGATCGGGCATCCAGCTCCAGTGACGACGCCGTCCTGCTCGGGGTCAAGGCGGACGGCAGCTGGAGGCCGCCAGGGGCGCTCACACTCAGCGGCGGCTACCAGTTGAGGTCACAGGATTACCGGGAAATGGACGGTTTCGATACCCTGACCCATCTGGTGCACGGCGGTGCAAGTTACGATCTGGGCGGCTACAGTTTTGGCGGCACTTTTCACTACGCCGAGGCGGAACTGAATGGCGATGATTTTCTTCAGGTTCGTCAGCCCTCAATATCTGTAGGCAAGCTTGCCAATGAGCAGTGGTACTGGCGGGTGGCAGTCACGGAACAGGAGAAATCCTTCGCCGCGCTGTCCCACCGCGATGCCGACAATCGCAGTGTTGGCGGCGATTTGTACTACTTCCACACCCTGAACCATTATCTGTCTTTAAGTGTTGCAGCGGTGGATGAAAAAGCGGTGACAGAAGCTTTCGATTATCAGGGCTGGCGCACGCGGGTGCAGTGGTTCTGCGAGTTTGCCTGGCGGGAGATGAGGCCGGAGCTGCAGCTCAGCTGGCAGCATGACCGCCGCGACTACGGCGAACAGGGAGAGGTAGCGCCGGGAGCAGGCAATGAGCTGCCCATTTTTGGCAATCTTTCAGAAGCGTCGGCTGCGCCGGGAGCCGTCAGGGACGACCGCATCGACAATGTGCGCCTTGCCCTTGAAGTACCCCTGAATCGAGCCTTTAGTGTTGTCGGCGAAGTACAGTACGCAGATCATAGCTCCAGTGTCGACACCTGGAGTTACGATAAAACTCGCTTTGCCCTGTCGGCAAAATTGCATTTTTGATCATTGTTCAACCTCCATCAATGGCGCTCCAGCAGGCCATGACCGAAAACCGGGTCATGGCCTGGCTCCCCCAGGTCTTTCGCATTTCGAATCAATATTCCAAGGGTTTCGGCCATACTCCCTGAGCGGCTTCGTTCACAGGTGAGACGCGCACTCACCAGGGCGGCGGCCATGGAAGTTCCCGATTCCAAACCGACGTCTTGCTTCCCCCGGGCAGTCTTTAAGGCCACGCCGCGCGCGGCAAAATCCACATGCTCGCCGCGATTCGCCCAGCGATAAATTTTGTTGGCGCCATCCACTGCTGTCACTGCCACCACCTCGTCATAGGCCGCAGGGTAGAGCGGTGGCGCGGCGGGCCCCTCATTGCCGACTGCGGCAACAATTTGAATCTGTTGTTCAGACAACGCGGAAATCGCCCGTTTCAGCAAGGCATTTGGCGGGCCGGCAAGGCTCATGTTGATGACGGGCACCTGCTGTTCTGCCAGCCATTGCAGCGCTGCGAGCATGGCATCCAGGGTGGCGCCCTGGGAGTAGGCATCCCGTCCGTAAAAAATGGCGGCGGCATACAGGGTGGCATTGGGAATCAGGGGCGACAACCCAGGATCGGCGCCGACGAGCAATCCGGCAACGGCGGTGCCATGGGCACTGGCGGGGTGCAAATCCGAGTTCAGGAATGATCGGCTGATTATTGGGCGATCCTTTAATGCCGGATGCTGGTCATTAATTGCCGTATCGATCATGCCCAGGCGCAGTGGGCTGTCGCAAACAGCACTGGCCAGGATTTCAATCTCAGGAGTCACAGCGGCGTCGGCCTGAGCCTGGGGGCTGTAGATATGGTTGCGATCAATCATCGCATTTTCGTCGAGATCGAGGCGGCGACGGAGGGTGTCGGCGTTGTCCCATGTTGCCGGCACGCGAATGCGCAGGGTTTTTAGCGCCAGCGCCGGGTAGTCTTTCTCCTCGATGATATCCACAGCCTTGTGGCGCAATTTTTCCCGATCGCCGGAATCGATGGCGATCAGCCACTCTCGCGCGACGGCGCGAAACCCGGTATCCGTGGTCACTTCCACAAAGGCGGTGTCGCCGTGAACGTTGAGGATTGGCAGAGTCTGTGGCAGCCTTGACAGCCGTTCCCTGCTTGCTGCAAGTGGTTTTTTCAATACTTGGCGCTCTATCTCTGGCAGCGGCTGCGGCAACGTTCTCTGCAGAGTCTGATCCACCGTTTCCAGGGCGCCGCCCGCAGTGTTTTGCAACAGCTGGGCGGCCGCTGAAGTGGATGCGCACAGGGTCACAATCGCAGAAAAATAGCGCACTGGGTTTTTCATGGTAATTTTTGGCCTCCACCGCCAATTGCACTGGCGTTTTCACGTTGGTACTGCTGGTATTAAAGCAGACGTGCGGCGAAGAAAAAAATTTCAGCGCGGTGGGAATATTTTTGCTGTCGAGCCGTTATCCCTGTAAAGACGACAGGATAGTAGTGGATGAATGAGTCATTAACACAAATACTGCCAGCGATTCGGCGTTTTGCCTACTCCCTCACCGGGTCGGTTCACGACGCCGACGACCTGTTGCAAAACACCGTAGAGCGCATTCTGACGCGACCGGTTCCCGAAGACGCAGACTTGCTGAAATGGGCGTTTCGCATTTGCCGCAACCTCTGGATCGATGAATACCGCGCCAGCAAGGTGCGCGGCCAGGCCACAGCCTGTGGGGCATTGCAGGAAACACCGATTGACGGTGAAGCTATTATCCACAACCAGATTACGCTGATGGAAGTGGACTCGGCAATGGCGACACTGCCAAATGATCAGCGCGCCATTCTCGCCCTCGTTGCCGTGCAGGGGCTGGCCTATCAGGAGGTGGCGGATGTCTTGAAAATTCCCATCGGCACGGTGATGAGCCGCCTGGCTCGAGCGCGCGCTGCCTTGAGCCGCCAACTGCATTCACCCCAGAGAGCGAAACCATGAACATTAGCGATGAACAATTGTCCGCTTTTCTCGATGCCGAACTGCCCCCCGCAGCCATGGCGGCGATTCGCGACGCTGTGGCTCTGGACGAAAAGCTCACCGAGCGCCTTGCGGAACTGGCGCTGGTGGATGAGTTGGTGGCTGCCACCTACAGGCGCATCGACCAGGAACCCGTGCCCGAGGCTATCCACCAGTTGCTGGCTAGCCCCCAGAAAAAATCCGCAACAATTATTCGGTTACCGACGTTTACGGCGGTTAAATTTCTGCCGCGAGCCATGGCCGCAGGACTGGTGATGGCCATCGGTGTGGCGCTGATATTGTCATTGAATCCAGCCGATAACCGGGAGTGGCTCGCCGTGGCGAGCGCCCTCGAAACCAGCCCTAGCGGCCATGTTCGCGCGCTTGCCGATGGCCAAACACTGATGCCCCGGCTGACGTTTATCGACGACACGGGGGATTACTGCCGCGTGTACCGTCAGAGTTTCAGCGACGGTACAGCGCTGGATGGTATTGGCTGCCGCCGCAATGGTCACTGGCAACCTGTTGAGAATAGCGGGCGCCAACCCGTGGCGGATCGCAGTTCGTATCAAACAGCGTCAAGGGCAGGGTCAGTGAAAATAGACCAGGTTCTCGACGAGATGATCAGCGGCGACCCCCTGGATGCCGCTGCGGAAACTCGAGTGATGGCCAACCATTGGAACTAAACCAAAGGAGAAAACCCTATGAAAAGGCTGAATTTTTTACCAACGATCACTGTCACCATGATAATTGCAGTGCTTATTACCGCCTGTGCCAGCGAGTCTGCCTACAAAGCGGCGGACGGCTCTCGTTACGGCTATAGCGACACGCGAATAGCTGAAGATCGCTATCGAGTGAGTTTCAATGCCCCTGCCAGCCGCGAGGGGGATATTCGCGACTATGCTCTGCTGCGCGCTGCTGAGCTGACCCTGCTGGAAGGCTATGACTGGTTTGTCGTGCTTGATCGTAAAACCGAAATTGAACGTTCCCGGAATGAGCCGAGCATAAGTGTCGGCGCTTCTCGATCTGCGGCGGTAACTCGAAATTGCGGCTTGGTGGCCTGCCGCACCTACTATCATCCAGAGCGGGCATACGGTGCGGGCTTTGATGCGGGCGGCAGCGCCCGCAGCGAGCTGGAAATCCGCCTCGGCAAGGGCGTGCGGCCAGAGGTTGTGGACAGCTTTGACGCCGCTGAAGTCCGCAGCAATCTGCGCCAATCCCTGGATCTGGAAAGTGAATAGCAACTCCCAGCAGGAAAGGGACTGACGACGGGTAGTACCGGCGCCAGCTTGGCTCCCTGGGGTTGGCTCAATGCTGACCGCTGGGCATCGCCACAGCTTGCGGCCGCTATGCCATATCGCTGTGGCGCTATCGTTGCCTTCGAATTTAGCGCTATAGTTATCGAGCGGCCAGTCTGCAATAGCCCGGTCTTAGGGTGTAATCATGAAACCTGGAGAGTCAAAATGACAAAGATTCTTGTTCTTTACTACAGCATGTACGGCCACATCGAAACCTTGGCGAAGGCGGTGGCTGAAGGCGCTCGCAGCGTCGCTGGCGTCGAGGTCACCATCAAGCGGGTACCCGATCTGATGTCGGAAGATGTGGCGCGAAAGGCGGGCGCCAAGCTCGATCAAGCGGCGCCGTTTGCAACAACCAGTGAGCTACCGGATTATGATGCCATTATATTTGGTACGCCGACACGCTTTGGCAATATGTGCGCCCAAATGCGCAATTTTCTTGACCAGACCGGCGGACTCTGGGCTGGCGGCAAGTTGATTGGCAAGGTGGGCAGCGTATTCACCTCCACAGGCACACAACACGGCGGCCAGGAAACCACCATTACCTCGTTTCACACCACATTGCTGCATCACGGCATGATTATTGTCGGTGTCCCTTATTCCTGTCAGGGACTCACCAACATGAACGAAATTACTGGCGGAACGCCCTATGGCGCGAGCACCCTTGCCGGTGCTGATGGCAGCCGCCAGCCGTCACAGAACGAAATCGCCATTGCCCGCTTTCAGGGCGCCCATGTTGCCGAGGTGGCCAAGAAACAATCGGCCTGACGATGGCTCAATTCGGCCTCTAAAAAGCTGCGCCGCTTTGTCAGACAGCTTTTTAGAGGCCGGTTACGCAGAGGGCATTCTGCCCACAAAAAGAAGTCGTCAACCATAACCGATGCCCCTAAAGATCGCCCAAAAAATTGCCGAGCGCTGCCGCGATGTTGTCTTTAAAGAACAGATTCCCCATCCAACATCCAGGGTTAGTCAGGTGCTGACAGTGAGCATTGGTGTTGGCACGATTATTCCCGACCACAAGGATATTGCCATGGATTTTATCGCTCTGGTGGATCAGCGACTCTACGCGGCAAAAAACAGAGGGCGCAATCGTATTGTTGAGGGCAGCGTTTAAGGGGAAATCAGGCCATGATTGTGTCGCCGACGGCGTGCTTTGCCGATGGCGGCTTTGCTATACCCCCTCTATCCGCTAGACTAGCTGCCTTTTTTGACCTATGTAATCGCAGAGTCTGGAGATCAATGAGCGCAATAGCACTGTCCATCAAAAATCTCACCAAGGCCTATGACAATGGCTTCGTGGCGTTAAAGGGGATTGATCTGGAAGTTCATGAAGGGGACTTTTTCGCCCTCTTGGGGCCAAACGGTGCTGGCAAGTCCACCACCATCGGCATAATCTGCTCCCTGATTCGCAAAACGGCGGGGGAGGTGAGGGTGTTTGGCAAAAGTATCGATACCCATTTCTCAGCAGCGAAAAAAGAGATCGGCATCGTTCCCCAGGAATTCAACTTCAATTTCTTTGAAAAACCCTTTGATATTCTTGTCACCCAGGCGGGTTACTACGGTCTGCCGATGACATTGGCGCGGGAGAGGGCGGAAAAATACCTGCGCCAGCTGGATTTGTGGGATAAGCGCAATGTCCAGTCGCGAATGCTTTCCGGCGGCATGAAGCGCCGCCTGATGATTGCCAGAGCCCTTGTCCATGAGCCCCGCCTTCTGATTCTCGACGAGCCCACGGCTGGCGTGGATATTGAGCTGCGCCGCTCCATGTGGCAGTTTTTGCGCGATATCAATGCCCGCGGCACCACCATTATTCTCACTACCCATTATCTCGAAGAAGCCGAAAGTCTGTGCCGCCATATTGCCATCATCAACAAGGGCGACATCATCGAAAACACCAGCATGAAAACCCTGCTCAAAAGCCTGCAAAAAGAGGTGTTTATCTTTGATACCAGAGAGACCTTGACGGCCTTACCCGATCTGGGTTCATTTTCCGGCAAACAACTCGACGAGCATTCCTTTGAGGTGGAGGTGGATAAAAATGATTCCCTCAACCGCCTGTTTGCCCAGTTGAGCGCTCAGGGTGTGGAAATCATCAGCATGAGAAACAGGGCAAACCGTCTCGAAGAGCTTTTTGTCAGCCTGGTGGATTCGTCCAACGATGACCAGAACCCACAACCAGCACGGCGGGGGCACTGATTATGTCAAATTATGAAAAATGGATCGCCTTTGCCACCATCGTTATTCGTGAAATTCGCCGTTTTACCCGTATCTGGCAGCAGACCCTGTTGCCACCGGCAATCACGATCACATTGTATTTTGTCATTTTTGGCACCTTGATCGGGCCGCGAATCGGCGACATGTCCGGCTTCAGTTATATCGATTTTGTCGCCCCCGGCCTGATTATGATGGCGGTGATCACCAACGCCTACGGCAATGTGGTGTCGTCTTTTTATGGCGCCAAATTTGGCAAAAGTATTGAGGAGCTGCTGGTTTCGCCAGTACCCAATTACATTATCCTCACCGGCTTTGTCATGGGTGGCGTGGTTCGCGGCTTGGCGGTGGGCGCAATTGTTACCTTGCTGTCACTGTTTTTTACCAAGCTCCAGGTGGAACATGTTTTTATTACCTGCGCTGTGGTTTTTTTGACGTCAGTGCTGTTTTCCCTGGCGGGATTTATCAATGCGGTGTTTGCCCGTTCATTTGACGATATTTCCATTATCCCCACCTTTGTGCTGACGCCTTTGACCTACCTGGGCGGCATTTTCTACTCGGTGGATATGCTGCCGGATTTCTGGGAGAAAGTGTCCCATATCAATCCCATTCTCTACATGATCAACGCATTTCGGTATGGCGTGCTCGGCATTTCAGACATCAATGTAGGTTTTGCTTTCACCATCATCATCGGATTTATTGTTGCACTTTGGGCTTATTCCATGTATCTGCTGCGTACCAGCAAAGGGTTGCGCAGCTGATGGCAGGCAATAAACCCCAATTGGGGGCTGAAACCCAATACCCGGAGCGCTACGATCCCCAGCTGCTGGTGAGCATTCCCAGAGCCCCCGCCAGGGAAAAGCTAAACATTGCCACCGCCATGTACGGCGTCGATGTCTGGACCGCATACGAGATCTCCTGGCTGAATCCCGGCGGCAAACCCAGCGTCGCCATTGCCGAGTTTGTGGTGCCCTGCGATTCCGCGGCGATTGTGGAGTCAAAGTCATTCAAGCTCTATTTGAATTCCCTCAACCAGGAATGCTTTGACAACCGCGAACAGGTGCTACAAACACTGGCGAAGGATCTCGCGGTAGGTTTTGGCTGTCCTGTTCAGGTGCTCCTGTACTCCCTTGACGAGTACGCCAGCAAAGGTTTGCAGCCCTTCAGGGGCGATTGCCTCGACGATCTCCCCGTTGTCTGCGACAGCTACGACGCCGAGCCGTCACTGCTTGCGGTGCTGGACGAACCCCCTGTCAGCGAAACCCTTTACAGCCACCTCTTAAAAAGCAACTGCCCGGTAACCGGCCAGCCGGACTGGGCCTCTGTACAGATAAGCTATACCGGAAAACCCATAGTCAAAGAAGGTTTGCTGCGCTACCTGGTGTCGTTCCGCCAGCATCAAGACTTCCATGAAAACTGCGTGGAAACTCTGTTCGCCGCCATTCTGGAGCGCTGCCGTCCGCAAGATCTGAGCGTCTATGCCCGTTACACTCGCCGCGGCGGTTTGGATATCAATCCTTATCGCAGCACGACACAGCAGTTACCACCATTCTGCCGCATTTCGCGCCAGTGATTTCCGGGGATGTCTGCCTTTAAAGGGTGGGGCGGGAAGTTATTTGATGATTTTAATGTTGGGTTTGGTGTTGCGTTCAATATCCCGACGCAGCTGCTCGTAAGCCTCCTCCAGTGACGCCATAACCCGCTGCTTCTGCATATGGGGAATAGTGTCCACATCCATGTAGATGGTGAAGCCCTCGGTGGCCTTGTCGATACAGAGATCTTCCCTGCCCAGATTGGCGCGCAAATCCACCACTCTAAAGGCCTCCACGGGCTGTTTGAAACCTTTCAGGCGTATAAACCCCCTGGGCTGACAATAAACCACATCCTTGATCAACTCGTGGGTCGCCGCAGAAACAAGAATCTCGCCAGGTTCGCAGGAGGATTCAAGACGACTGGCTTTGTTCACCTCCGTGCCCAGCAATGTGTAGTCGAGGCGGTTCTCGGTGCCGAAATTACCCACGGTACAAAACCCGGTATTGATGCCCATACGAATCTCAAGGGTGGTTTTGATCCCCTGAGCCTGCCAGCGCAGATTCAAATCTTTCATTCGCTTCTGCATGGCGATGGCCATGGATACACAGGCAATGCAATCCTCCTTGGCGCCGCGGCTGACGGGATCGCCAAAAAAAACCATAATGGCGTCACCGATAAATTTGTCGATGGTGCCGCCAAACTTGAGGGCAATATTCGACATTTCGGTGAGATAAAGGTTGAGCATTTCGGTGAGCGCTTCTGTTTCCAGCTCTTCGGATAATTCGCTGAACCCCTTGATGTCGGAAAAAAACACGCTGAGCTTCTTGCGCTGGGTTTCAAGGGTAACGCGCTTGCCGGACAGTATGGCCTTGCGCAGGGACGGCGACAGATATTTGGCAAGCTTGTAATTGTTGAGCTTCAACTGCAGATTGTCGGTTTTGGCCTGCTGCAGGTCGCTGCTAAGCCGCTGCTGGCGCTGAAAAAGTTGCCAGCCCAGATAACAAAGAAACAGCGGCGTGCACAGCAATACCGCCAGGGAAACAGGTTCCTGGGGCTGAATGCTGATAGCTGGCTGTTTGATAACATACAAAACAAGGATGCTGGCGCTGAACAGGGCGCTATGGCTCAAAAGCCGGGGTATGCCGCCCAGGGCGACGGATCTAATGACCGTGAGCAGTAAAATGGCGGCAAAGGCTGTCAACGAAAACGGCATTACCACAACAATAGCGCCAAGAATAACCACATCCAGAGAGGCAAAAAATCCCTGTTGCCTGGTTGTCGGGGGTTCTTCGCTGCGACTATAACCGGCTAAATAGGCGACAATAAAATAAAGGGCAGCCGCCAGCAAACTGGCGAAAAAAACGAGGAACCCGTAATCGGGAAACTGGCTGTGAAAATTTATCGAGGCAACCACAATAGCTGTTGCCGACGCCCTGAAGAGAGCGTCAATATGTTGCCCTATGGGTTCAGGGATAACCGGGTTATC